>Ga0196976_1000078_pt1 | contig 65246 bp, 70 predicted proteins | sample S3v_513CmetaG_FD_148644 | JGI IMG/M metagenome (GOLD analysis project Ga0196976, IMG submission 148644) | Soil microbial communities from Anza Borrego desert, Southern California, United States - S3+v_5-13C | ecosystem: Environmental > Terrestrial > Soil > Desert | place: USA: California...
ACCTCGAGCGCGCGGTCATGGTGGCGTGATCGAGGTCGAGCCGGATCGGCAGGATGCGCGTCCCGCCGAACGTCGCCTCCTGGTTCCACAGCGCGCTCAGCTTCGCGTCATACCAGACCTTCAGCCCGCGCGCCTCCAACGCGGCGACGAAGGAATCGACGAAGCGCGCCTTGTCCTCGCTCGCGTGCGAGACGAAGACGTCGTAGTCGGGAGTCACGGGCACATGATCGCTTTTCCTGGCACGCAAAGCGCTAAATAACTTTTCGCTTCGCAGGGCAGTTCAGTCGCAGTCAACAATTCAAACCTCTGACTCCTGGAGACCCTCCATGAAACGCCTCATCTTCGCCTTCGCGCTGACGATCGCAGCGTCCAGCGCCTACGCCAACAACTACCGCATCTCGGTCTGGATGCGCATCTACTGGGACAACCCGAACAGCGTCGCCAACTTCAACACCGAGAACGCCGGGCAGTTCGTCCACGAGGTCAATCCCTTCTGGTACTACTTCACCACCGTCAACGGCCCGAACGGTCCGGTGGTGGTGCTCAAGGACAAGCATGAAGAGCCGCGCGACCGCCCCACCCTGGGCAATGCGGCCCTGGTCCCGATCGTCCGCAATCACGACACGGTCAACCCCGACCCCTACACGCCGCAGCAGTACATGAGCTTCATCTTCCGCAGCGAGGCGGACATGAACGACCACGCCGACAAGATCGCGGCCATGGTCAACAACAACGGCTACGCGGGCGTGGACATCGACTACGAGGAGATGCTGCGCGGCGGCCTCGAGTCGGACGTGCCGAAGTACCGCGACAACTTCACCTCGCTCATCCGCCGCATCAAGAAGCGGCTGCCGAACAAGATCGTCTCGGTCTGCGTCTACCGGAAGCGCAGCGTCACCGGCGAATGGGACTCGAGCCAGTCGCGCATCTACGACTATCGCGGCCTGACGGAGAACGGCGCCGCCGATTACCTGAAGATCATGATGTACAACGACATCGGCTCGAAGCAGTCGCTGGTGCACAACCAGTACATGGACGAGGCGCTGACCTTCGCCCGCGACCAGGTGTCGGACCACAAGAAGATCATCGTCGGCCTGCCGTGGTACGCGCACAACTTCGACACCGGCAAGTCGGCCAACTCGGTGGCCACTCCCGGCGGCACCGTCGGCCGGAACATCAATGACGAGCTGACCTTCACCTCGCCGTTCAACGGCGTGCAGATCGACGCGTACGCGCTGCAGCAGAAGATCCTGAAAGTGATCCGGAAGCACGACGTGGGCGGATTCGCCTTCTACATGTCGGGACAGGAGATGGGACCGGCGATCTGGGACGTGGTGCGCGGCCGCATCGGCCCCGAGGGGTCGACGGCCGTGGCCAGCGCACCGGTGGACGGCACCGGCTGCAACGGCAACGGCATCATCTCCAGCGTGAGCACGCCGGCCGGCGCGACGAACCTGCAGTACAACTGGTTCCAGTCGCAGGCGAAGTGCTGCACGGCGGTGTGGGGCATGCCGCTGTGGGTGGCCAACAGCGCGACGTCGACCTCGCCCGCCTCCCCCGCCCTCCCGGCCGCGTTCCACAGCCTGCGCGTGAGCGGCGTGACCGGCAACCGCGTGTTCGAGGTGGAAGCCGACCCGATCCGGAGCGGCTGTCCGTAGCGGACAGCGGACCGCCGGCGTCCCGCCGGCTGTCTGTGGCGGCGTCTCGCCGCCACCCCCCGGGCCGCAGGCGGGACGCCTGCGGAGACAGCCGGCGAGGACGCCGGCGGTCCGCTGGTGACTTAGACTGCGCGCGGCCATGCGCCAGCGTCTGAAACCGCAAGTCATCCTGCTCGGTCTGGCCGCGTTGCTCAACGACACGGCCAGCGAGCTGATTTACCCGCTCCTCCCCATCTTCCTCTCCACCACCCTCGGCGCGACGCCGGTGGTCATCGGGATGATCGAAGGGGTGGCGGACGGGCTGGCGTCGATCCTCAAATACTTCTCCGGCTCCATCTCCGACCGGCAGCGGCGCAGGAAGCCGTGGGTGGTGTCGGGATACGGCCTGGCCGCGGCGTCGCGGCTGCTCATCGCCGCCGCCACGGTCTGGCCCCTCGTGCTCGCGGCCCGGCTCATCGACCGCACGGGCAAGGGGATGCGCTCCGCGCCGCGCGACGCGATGATCGCCGACGTCACGCCGAAGGAGCAGCGCGGCCAGGCGTACGGCTTCCACCGCGCGCTCGACCACACCGGCGCCATCGCCGGGCCGCTGCTCGCGCTGCTGTTGATGCAGGGCTTCGGGCTGTCGCTGCGGACGACGTTCTACCTGGCCGTCATTCCGGGCGCGATCGCCGCGATCATGCTGGGAGTATGGCTGCGGGAAACGAGAGATGACCGCGGAGCGATGAGCGATGAACGGCGCGGAGACTCATCGCTCATCGCCCATCGCTCATCGCTCTTCAAGCGCGCCATCACCGCCGTGGCCCTCTTCGCCCTCGCCAACTCCAGCGACGCGTTCCTGCTCCTGCAGGCGCACGCGGCCGGCGTCTCCGCGGCCATGCTGCCGGCGCTCTGGGCGGCGCATCACATCATCAAATCGCTCTTCTCCACGCGCGCCGGCGCGCTCTCGGACCGCGTCGACCGGCGCTGGCTGCTCGTGGCGGGGTGGACCAGCTACGCCGTGATCTACGTCCTCTTCCCCTTCGCCACCACGCTGCCGATGTTCGTGATCCTCTTCATCGCCTACGCGATTCCGTTCACGCTCGCCGAAGGCGCCGAGCGGGCGTGGATCGCCGACCTCGTCCCCGCCGAAGCGCGCGGGAAGAGCTTCGGCATCTACTACCTCGCCAACGGCTTCGGCGTGCTCGCGGGCAGCGCGTTGTTCGGGCTGCTGTATCAGCAAGTCTCGCCGTACGCGGCGTTCTTCGCGGGAGCGATTCTCGCGCTCGCCGCGGTGGCCGCAGTGCTTGCCACGCGGCGCTGAACGGGCACCTCCTGTGCTCTGTATGGATTCGCCAAATCACCCCATCACTGGCGAGCCCGGCTCTCATCCGGTCGGTACGGGCCTCGGCGCGGCCGCGGTCGGCGCGGCCCTCGGCGCACCGTTCGGCCCGATCGGCATACTGGTCGGCGGCGCCATCGGCGCGGTGGCCGGCGGCGCGGACGACCTCGCGGTCGTGGGGAACGATGAACGATGAGAGATGAGCGATGAACCGGGAGAGCGCTCATCGCTCATCGCTCATCGCTCATCGCTCGCTCTTATGCCGTTTCCATCATCTCGGCCGGGATGTCGAAGTTCGACCAGACATTCTGGGTGTCGTCGTGGTCGTCGAGCATCTCCAGGAGGCGCATCATGGCCTTCCCCTTCGTTTCGTCGAGCGCGACGTAGGTGGAGGGAATCATCCCCAGCTTGGCTTCGAGCGTCGGGATCTTGTTGGCCTCGAGGGCCTGGCGCACGGCCTCGAAGCTCTCGGGCGTGGTGTAGATCTCGAAGACCTCCGGGTCGTCGGTCTGCAGGTCGTCGGCGCCCGCCTCGAGCGCGACTTCCATGAGCTTGTCCTCGGAAGCGGCGCTCTTCTCGACGGCGAAGTAGCCCTTCTTCTCGAACTGGAAGCGCACCGAGCCGGGCGTGCCGAGGTTGCCGCCGTTCTTCTCGAAGATGCGGCGGATCTCGGGAGTGGTGCGGTTGCCGTTGTCGGTGAGCGCCTCGACGATGACCGCCACGCCGCCCGGACCGTAGCCCTCGTAGGTCAGCTCTTCGTACTGCGCGCCCTCGATCTCACCGGTGCCGCGCTTGATGGCGCGCTCGATGTTGTCCTTCGGCATGTTGTTGGCCTTCGCTTCGGCCACCGCCGAGCGCAGGCGGGGATTGCCGGCGGGATCGCCGCCGCCGAGGCGCGCGGCCACTGTCATTTCCTTGAGGATGCGCGTAAAGATCTTGCCGCGCTTGGCGTCGGCCGCACCTTTCTTGTGCTTGATCGTGCTCCACTTGCTATGGCCCGACATGGGAACTCCTTGGTTGAGTTGAGGGGTGTACTGCGTTGAAGGACATATAGTTTAGTCGATGTCGCCCGAATTCCCCATCCGCATCATCACCGACGACGGCGAATGCGAGGTCCTCGACTCGCCGGAGGAGCTGATGGCCCGCCTCCACGATCTCGACTCCGACGACCCGCGGGTCTGGGTGCGCGACGCGTACGACCGCACGGTGAAGATCCGGGTGCGCGGCGGGATGGTGGAGAGGCTCGACCTGTCATCCTGAGCCGCGCAGACGGCGAAGGACCCCCTGCCGGAACCCCGTACCCGCTGCGTAGGCAGGGGATCCTTCGCCCTCTGCGGGGCTCAGGATGACAGTCAGAGCCAGCTCGGGCCGCCCCGCTCTTCCAGCACTTCCTCCGCGGCCCGCACGCCGTGGTACAGCGCTTCTTCGAACAGCGCGACGCCGCTGAGGTCCGTGTTGGCGAAGTGGATGCCGCGGTGCGGTGCGGAGGCGCGTTTTCGCGCTTCGCTCCAGACGAAGTGCGGCAGCGGGCGGACCATGGCGTGGCCCCAGCGCATGACGTCGACGCGCTCGGTGAGCGAGCGCAGCTCGGGATGGGCGCGCGACAGGTCGGCCAGCGCGACCTCGGCCCAGGCATCGCGTCCGGCGGAGAGGAGGCGCTCGCGCTCGCGCCGCACGTCGGCGCCGCAGAGCGCGTAGTAGTACGTGAGCACGCTCGGCCCGCGATCGATCCCGCGCTGGTGCGTGGAGACGACGTAGCCGAGGGCGGGAGAGTCGTAGAGGACGTTGTCCCACGCCAGCGGAAAGCCGGTGGACGCGGGACGCTCGCGGATCGTGAGATTGGCCACCATCCACGAGCTGTACGTAAAGTCCGCCGAGGTCTCCCGCGACGGGATGATGTGCCGCGCCACGAACTGCGGGCCGGCGAAGATCACCCGCCTGGCGTGCACGCCCACCGCCTCGTCGCCGTGGATGGCCACGACATCGACGCCGTCCGCCGTGGGAGTGAGGCTCGTGACCAGCCATGACGTGCGTGACGGCGCGGAGCGCCCGAGGTGCGCCACGAGTCTCCCGTTCCCCTCGGGCCAGGTGACGGCGGGACGCTGGTCGCGCGCGGCAAAGTAGAAGACGCCCGCCCAGGCGCTGGTGTGGTCGAGGAGCGCGCCGTAGTCGTCGCGCGTGGCGTATTCGACGAGCCAGCGCAGCCGCGGCGAGGTGAAGCCGCGCGCGTCCATCCATTCGCGCATGGAGAGGCGGTCGAGCGCGGTCACTTCCGCATCGTCCGAGGAGTGCGCAACCGGGATGTCGAAGGCGCGGCGCCCTTTCGCGTCGCGCCATGCGGACCAGCGTGCGATCTCCGCCTCGAAGGCTTTGAGCTGACGCAGATCTTCGTGTGTCGCGCCGGCGTACAGATACAGCCCCTCGTACCAGCGCCCGCGGTAGAAAAGGCGCTCATCGGGGTCGCGGACGAGGAACTGCTCGGCAACAGAGCGTAGGGCGGGCTTCAGCCCGCCTCCCCCGGGGGGACGGGCTGAAGCCCGTCCTACGTGGAAGACGCCCATCTCATCGAGCAGCCGCACCAGCACGCGGTTCTCCGCCGACGGCGCGACGATGTAGTGCGCGCCCCACGGGAACGACGCGCTGCTGCGCGAGGTGCCGCCGAGGGCGGGCTCGAGCTCGAAGAGGACCACGTCGCGCACGCCGGCACCGGCGAGACGCCACGCGGCCGAGAGGCCGGCCACGCCGCCTCCCGCGATGACCACGTCGTGCGTCTCCCAGCGTGAAGGTTGGGGCGTTGGACCGCGCAGGCGGTGGCCGACACTGTCGGACGCGCCGACCAGAGCACCGGGAGGAAGAGGCAGCGGCTTCTCGCGGCAGGCCAGCGCCGCGAACGGCGCGCCGAGAAACGCCGCCAGCAGCTCGCGGCGGCTCAGCTCCACTTGCGCCACTCGTCCTCGTAGTAGCGGACCAGCACCTGGTTGTCGAGGCGGTTGATCTCGACCGGCACGGGCTGCATGTCGCGGGGGAAGACGAACATGGCCGCGAGCGTGGCGTCGTCGAGGAAGCGCACCGGCACGGTCACGCGCGACGGCGCCGCGAACGGCTCGACGCGCGCCAGCGAGAAGCCCCACACGCCGAACGACGGCACGGTGGCCTGGTACGGCCGCACGTACAGCCCCGCGGCCTCCATCGTGCGGACGATGCACCAGTACGACTGCCGCGCGTACAGCGGCGACGTGCTCTGCACCGCCACCGCCGCGCCGGGCGCCAGGCGCGCGCGCAGCAGGCGGTAGAAGCGCGTCGAGTAGAGCTTGCCGAGGGAGAACGAGCCGGGGTCGGGGAAATCGACGATGGCCACGTCGAACTGCTCCCGCACGCGCTCGATCCAGATCATGGCGTCCTCGTTCACCACGCGCACGCGGCGGTCGCGGAACGCGCCCTCGTTCAGCCGCGCCAGCGGCGGGAAGCGCGACGAGAGCGCGGTCATGGCGGGATCGAGGTCGACCAGCGTGACGTGCTCCACGCCGCGGTACTTGAGCACCTCGCGCAGCGCCAGGCCGTCGCCGCCGCCGAGGATCAGCACGCGCCTGGGCGCGCCCGCGGCGGACATGGCGGGATGCACGAGCGCCTCGTGATAGCGGTATTCGTCGGCGGAGCTGAACTGCAGGTTGCCGTTCAGGAAGAGCTGGAAGCCCGCCGCGTTGCTGGTGACGAGGATGCGCTGATACGGCGAGCTGGAGGAGTAGACGATGTCGTCCGCGTACAGCTCATCCTCGGAGAGCTCGGTGAGCACGTCCGCGCGCAGCAGCGCGATCAGCAGCACCACCACGACGAACACCGCGCGCGCCCGCAGCACGAACACGCCTCGCAGCAGAGGACGCAGCAGCCACGTCCCGTACAGCCCCACCGCGGCGTTGAGCAGCCCGAAGACGATGGAGGTGCGCACGAGGCCGAGGCGCGGCACGAGGAACATCGGAAAGAGCACCGCCGCGAAGAGCGAGCCGAGGTAGTCGAAGCTCAGCACGCGGGAGACGAGCTCCTTGAAATCGAGGTGCTCCTTGAGGATGCGCATCAGGATCGGCAGCTCGAGCCCGACCAGCACGCCGATGACGAAGACCACGCCATAGAGAAAGAGGTGGAACCACTCCAGGCGCGAGAAGCCGAGGAAGAGCATCGGCGCCGAGAGTCCGCCGATGAGCGCCACGCCGAGCTCGACGTCGACGAAGCGCGCCGCCAGGTCGCGGTCGAGGAACCGCGAGAGCCATGCCCCCACGCCCAGCGCCGACAGGTAGAGGCCGATGATCAGCGAGAACTGCGTGACCGAGTCGCCGAGGACGTAGCTGGCCACCGTCCCCGCGAGCAGCTCGTAGATCAGGCCGCACGCGGCGATGATCAGGACGTTGAGGAAGAGGATCGGGGTACGGTTGATCAAGCCTTATCCGTGCAATGCCGCGGCGATGATGATCGCCAGGCCGAGGATCACCGCGGCCATCAGGATCGCCACCGCGTTGTTGTGATCGTCCTCGATCTCCTTGCGGATGGAGAACGGCGCGACCTTGATCATGGCCCAGTAGGCCAGGCCGAACACGATCACGCCGAAGATGGTGTAGACGACGGTGCTGAGAAACGTCCGGAGAAACGGGGCGAGATCCATCACTTGCCTCCTCGATAACCGCCATACCAGAACACCCGCGAGCCGCCGGCCGCGCCGCGCATGCCCGGCTGCGCGACCTGCTTCCGCGCGGTGGAGATCTCCATGCCGCGGTAGCCGGCGTAGCCGTAGCCGCCGACGATCAGCAGTCCCACCACGACATACAACGCTTTCAGCATGGCTCACTCCTCTTCTTCATCGTCATCTCCCGCGGAGATCTGCCCGAAGGGGCTGTGGGCGCTGTCCTGCCAGCGGCGCGCCTCGAACGACACTTTGCGGATCACCGCCAGCAGCGGCAGGATGCTGATGCCGATCAGGGCCAGGAAGAAATACAACCCGCGGAAGACGCCCTCGCGCACGGTCAGCCGCACCCGCGGCGGCGGCTTGCCCGGCTCCCACTGCGTCTCGACGCGCAGGATGTGCGGCCCCTTCTCCGGACGTCCGAGGATGGTGCTGTCGCGCGTCCTCCCCTCGCTCCAGCTCTCCCCGCCGTCGACGCCGCTGTAGTACTGGAGCGGCATCTCGAAGGACTGCATGATCCCCGACTGCTCGGCCACGAGGTCGACGCCGAGGTGCACCCAGGTGTTCTCGAGCGGCGTGGCCGCCTCCGCCCGCACCTGCACGTTGTGCTCCCCGGTGAGCTGGAACGGCGCGCTGAAGAGGACCCGCGCGTTCTCCGGCGCTCCCTCGGGCACCGCCGCCGTGGCCACGTCGTAGGTGCGGTCGTGCACCGTGCGCTTCGGCAGCGTGATGCCGAGGAAGACCGCCGTGCCGATGAGCAGCAGCAGCATGAACAGAAACGGGATGCCGAGCGTCGACCCCGGGAACGGCTGCATCGGCCCGATGCCCTCGGGAGGCGGGAGGCGCTCGATGCCGAACGCCGTGGACACTTCCTTCAACTGCATGTAGCGGGCGTGGGAGTAGTTGATCTCTTTCGCGCCGCCCACGGACAGCTCTTTCGAGATCCCGAACGGCGGGCGGACGTAGTCCACCGTGTCGGCCTTCTCGCCGACCGCCACGCGCCAGTAGAACTCCCCCACCACGTACGTCACGCGGGCCGTGGCCTGCTGGAAGAGGCGGTACGGCTTCCCGCCGTACTGCACGGTGCCCTGCGCGCCGGTGGGCTGCGCGTCGCCCACTTCGCCGGGACGGAGCGGGATGACGAAGCTCCAGTGTCCGTCGCTGTGCACGAGCCAGCGGTAGCCGCGCGCGGGGTTGTAGAGGAGGTATTCGGTCCAGAAGTAGTCGCGGTCGAAGGTGACGGCGCGCTGCATGAAGCCGGCGACGACGTAGGCGTCGTCGTCGATCGTGCCGGTCGTGCCGAGGGGGATCACCGGCTCGACTTTTTTCTTCTTGAGCCGGTCGAAGTACTGCAGCTTGCCCGCGGTGACGTTGAGTCCCGCACCGCAGTAGGGGCACCAGATGCGCTCGGCCTGGTCGGGCGCGCGGAGCTCGAGGGCGCCGGCGCAGTTGGGGCAGTTGAGGGTGGTGAGTTTGGGTCGGGCTGAAGCCCGACCTACGTCCAGCACGCTCAGCGTCTGAAGACTGGTTTCGGTGCCTTGGAAGACGAGAGGGGGGTCTTCGCTGTAGTCGATGGTGGCGAAGCGGTTCTGCGGGCCGGTGAGGTCGGCGTAGCGATAGGTGTAGCCGGGGGTGGGCTTCCACGGGAGCTCCCCTTCGGCGGAGAGCAGCGCGGCTTCGCCGAGCTCGGCGACGACGAGTCCTTCGAGGAGCGGCGCGCCGAGGGAGAGCGCCTCGTACGGCGGGACGGCGACGTTGGTCGGGAAGGTGACGTAGAAGCGTCCCTGCGCCTCGGCCAGCCACATCCAGCGGCCGTCGTCGAGCGCGGCGTACCACTCGTCCCACACGCCGCCGGCCTGATGGCGGAGCTGCGTGCGTCCGGTGATGCGGAAGTGCAGTCCCTCGTGGCGGCCCGTGGCGCCGACCTGCAGCGGCGAGCCGGTGTCGATCAGGTCGGCGACTTTGCCGTACGTCTCGATGCCGCGGTCGGTGCGGGCCACGACGGAGCGGCAGGTGTCGCAGATGACCACGGCCGACGAGCCGATGGCGAACGTGACCTGCGCGCCGCAGGAGGGACAGTTGGCGGCGGTCATGTCCACCGCTCCACGCGGCGCACGCGCACCTCGCGCGCGCCGAGCAGCTCCGCCAGCCGCTCCTCCCACGGCCAGTCCGGACGCGGGCGGCAGCAGTAGAGATTGATGGCCGCGATGCCGTGCTCGGGATAGGTGTGGCAGGCCAGGTGCGACTCCGTGAGCATCACGAAGCCCGTCACGCCGCCGGGTCCGGGAAAGGCGTGCCACGACGGCTCGTGCAGCGGATGGAGCTCGAGCTCCGCGATCAGACGCGCGAAGAGCGCGCCCAGCGTGGCGACGTCGCGCAGCGCCTCCGCATCACACCCCCCAGCTTCGACGAGCCATTCACTGCCGATTTCCATGGACGGACAGAAGCATAACGTAGGGCGGGCTTCAGCCCGCCTCCCCGGGGGGGACGGGCTGAAGCCCGTCCTACGTTTTCAGACTTTCGGCTCCGCGCCGAGCTCGCGGATCAGTTCATCGGCGCCGTCGACGGCGTCCATCACCCAGAGCATGTACTGCGCGTCCACGTGGATCGAGCGGGTGATGGCGGGCGTGAACAAAAAGTCGGAGTCGATGGACTCGTAGTTGCCGTCGAAGAGCAGGCCCACCAGCTCACCCTTCGCGTTCAACGTGGGCGAGCCGGAGTTGCCGCCGGTGGTGTCGCAGGTGGAGAGGAAGTTGACCGGGACGTCGCCCAGCTCGCGGTCGACGTACGGGCGCGTCTTCGCCGGATCGGCCGCCGCGGCGAGGAGCGTCTTCGGGTTCTCGAACGGGTCCTTGCCGGTCTCCTTCTCCAGGAGGCCGCGCAGCGTGGTCTGCGGCTCGTAGTGCGTGGCGTCGCGCGGCGTGTAGCCCTCGATGCGGCCGACGGTGATGCGCAGCGTGGAGTTCGCATCGGGGTAGAGCACCGCGCCGCCGCTGACCTGGCGGAGCACGTCGAAGTAGCGCGGGCGGAGGCGCGCCATCGCGCCGCTCCACGCCAGCTCCTCCCGTTCGCGCGCCTCGAACAGCGGCAGCAGCGCGAAGGCGAGGTCGAGCATCGAGTCCTTGCGCGCCTTCAGCTGCGCCACCGACTCGCCGAGCATCTTCGTGCGCTCGGCTTGGTCGGCGATCTTCGTGTTGGCGTAGAGGGCGTCGAGGTCGACGTTCTGCAGCGGCTTGATCTCCTTCCCCTCCTTGAGGAAGTAGGCCATGACGGCGCGGTCGCTGCCCGGCTCGATCGTGCGCTGCGCGCGGTCGGAGCTGCTCTTGAGGCCCGCCCACTCGCGCTCCTGATACTTGGCCACGCGGTCGATGTCTTTCTTCGGGCGCTCGGTGGCCAGGCGGACCATGGTGAAGGCCTGCTGCAGCATCGGCGAGCCGCGGCCGGTGATGAAGTCGAGGATGAGGTCGCGCTCGCGGTTGCGGAAGTGCTCCGCGTTCAGGCGGGCGATCTCGTCGAGTACGTCGGCCGAGGCGGCGCGCATCTTCGCCTCCCGCTCCAGGCGCGCTTCCACGATCTTGTCGCGGGTGAAGCCCTCGCTCACGGAGGTGTAGTTCTTCAGCGCGTTCGCCAGGCTCTTGATGCGCGAGGCGTTGCGGATCTGTACGTCCCGGCTCCCCTTCCCCGCCTCTTCCAGGAGATGAATGACGTCGGTGTAGTAACGGATGTTCGTCGGATAGACGAACTCCTTGTAGTGGCGGACCTCGTCCGCGGTCTTGTAGCGGAAGGTGCGGCCGGGGTAGCCGGCCACGAGCACCGCGTCGCCCTCGTTCACCCCCTGCGTGGCCAGCTTCAGCCAGTGCTTCGGGCGGTACGGCTTGCCGTCGACGTAGGCCCGGTAGAAGGCAAAGTCGCCGGTGTGGCGCGGCCACTCGAAGTTGTCGATCTCCCCGCCGAACTCGCCGATCATCCGCGACGGCGCGTAGACGAGGCGCACGTCGGCGAGCTCCATCTGCGTGAGACGGAGGTACTGCGACCCCTCGAAGAACGAGGAGACGCGGCAGCGCACGCCGCCGGCTTTCTCGCACTCGGCCACGAGCTCTTTGGTGACCCGGTCAATGTGCTTCGCCAGCGCGCTGTCGCTCAACGTAGGACGGGCTTCAGCCCGTCCCGCCCCGCCCGGGGGACGGGCTGAAGCCCGTCCTACGTTTGTCACCCTTTCCGTCACGTCCTCGATGTTGGTGGTCACCCACACCTTGGTTCCCGGCGCGGCGGGCAGTTCCTCGGCGCGGGTACGGGCCAGGAAGCCGTTCGTGATGAGGTCGCGCTCCGGCGTGGCGTTGTGCTGGATGGAGCCGAAGGCGCAGTGATGGTTCGTCACCACCAGGCCGTCCGGCGAGACGAACGACGCCGTGCAGCCGCCCAGCGAGACCACCGCCCCCATCGGATCGCCGGTCAGGTCGGCCAGGCGCTTCGGATCGAGGGTGATGCCCGCCTTCTGCAGCTCGGCGGCGAGCTGCGGCATCTGCTGCGGCATCCACATCCCCTCGTCGGCGAGCGCGGCAGTGCTAACGAACAGGAGACAAAGGAGTTTCTTCATGCGCCGGACGCCAACCCATAACCCCCGGCCAAATTCCACGTAATATGCACCCGTTACACGGAGGCAACAATCATGGGTCTTTGGGACGCACTCAAAAACGAGTTCATCCAGATCATCGAGTGGCTGGACGAGAGCAGCAACACGCTCGTCTACCGCTTCCCGGTGCATGACCAGGAAATCAAGATGGGCGCGCAGCTCACCGTGCGCGAGAACCAGGTGGCGATCTTCGTCAACGAGGGCGAAGTCGCGGACGTGTTCAAGCCCGGCCGCTACGAGCTGTCGACGCAGAACATGCCCATCATGACCACGCTGCGCGGCTGGAAGTATGGCTTCGATTCGCCGTTCAAGGCGGAGGTCTACTTTTTCAACACGCGCCTCTTCACCGACCTGAAGTGGGGGACGCAGAACCCGGTCATGATGCGCGACGCCGAGTTCGGCATGATCCGCATGCGGGCCTTCGGCACGTACGCGATCCGCATCGCCGACGCGCGCGAGTTCTTCAAGACCGTGGTCGGCACGCAGGGACTCACCACCACCGAGGACATCCTCGTGCAGCTCCGCTCCACGATCATCAGCCACCTGTCGGACATCGTGGCGGAGTCGAAGATCGCGGCGCTGGACCTGGCCTCGTCGTACCGCGAGCTGTCGCAGCTCGCGCAGAAGGAGCTGCAGCCGTCGTTCGCCGCGTTCGGCCTCGACCTGGCGCGCTTCAACATCGACAACATCTCCCTTCCCGAGGAAGTGGAAGCCGCGATCGACCAGCGCACGAAGCTGGGCGTCCTCGGCGACCGCATGAATCAGTACACGCAGATGCAGGCCGCCGAGTCGATCAAGGTCGCCGCGGCGAACCCCGGCGGCATCGCCGGCGCCGGCGTGGGCCTCGGCGCGGGCGTGGCCATGGGCAACGCCATGGGCGCGGCCTTCGGCCAGCAGCAGCAGCAGAGCGCCCCTCCCCCGCCGCCGAGCGGCACGACGAACGCCCCGCGCTGGTCGATCGCCATCGACGGCAAGACGTACGGCCCGTACACCGATGACGGACTCAAGGCGATGGTGCAGAGCGGACAGGTCGCGGCGAGCACGCAGGCGTGGCGCCCCGGCGCCTCGGGCTGGGCACCGATCGAGACGTATCCGGAGCTGGGCGGAGGAAGCTCGCAGATGCCCCCGCCTCCCCCACCGCCGGTAAAGTAACCTCAACGTAGGGCGGGCTTCAGCCCGCCCATCCACGGGGGAGGCGGGCTGAAGCCCGCCCTACGTTTGCACATGACCGCAGAAGCGATCGCCACCAAGGTCCGCAAGTTCCCCTGCGAGGGGTGCGGTGCCGACCTGCGCTGGGAGCCGGGCGTCACGGCGCTGAAGTGCCCGTGGTGCGGCACGGTGAAGACCGTGACCGCCCCTTCGGGGCGCGTCGACGAGAAGCCGGTCGACGCCGCGCTTCGCGCGCCGCGCGACCTCGGCTGGGGCGCGGAGCGCAAGGTCGTGGCCTGCAAGCGCTGCGGCGCGCACACGACGCTCGAGCCGCACGTGGCCGCCAGCGCCTGCCCGTTCTGCGGCACGAACGCCGTCGTCGAGGCGCCGCCGAACGCCAGCGTCGTGCGTCCCGAGGGACTGCTGCCGTTCAAGGTCTCGCAGGAGTCGGCGCTGAACCTCTTCCGGCAGTGGCTCTCCGGACTCTGGCTGCGCCCGAACGATCTCAAGCGCGCCGCGCGCACGACCGGCATCCAGGGCGCCTACATCCCCTTCTGGACCTTCGACGCCGCCACGTTCTCGCACTGGGAGGCCGAGGCCGGCCACATCTACTACGTCACGGTGCAGGTGCGGGAGAACGGCCGCCTCGTCAACAAGCAGGAGCAGCGCATCCGCTGGGAGCATGCCGAGGGCGACCTGCAGCTCTTCTTCGACGACGTGGCCGTGCCGGCCTCGCGCGGCATCGACCCGTGGCTCAGCCAGCGCATCGAGCCGTTCCCGACCGCGGAGCTGACGCCGTACGACCCGCAGTACCTCTCCGGCTTCCTGGCCGAGGAGAACGCGGTCGACCTCCCCGAGGCCCTGGAGAACGCCAAAGGGCGCATGAACGCCCAGATCCGCGACGCCTGCGGGCGCGAGGTGCCGGGCGACACGCACCGCAACCTGCAGGTGCAAACCACCTTCTCGGCGGTGGCGTACAAGAACTGCCTCCTGCCGATCTGGATCGCCGCGTACGACTATCACGGCAAGCCGTACCGCTACCTCGTCAACGGCGTGACCGGCAAATGTGACGGCACGGCGCCGTGGTCGTGGGTGAAGGTGACGCTGCTCTTCCTGACCATCGCCACGCTGCTGATGATCTTCCTCTTCGTGGTGCAGTCGCAGTGACGCGTGTGGAGTGCGGCGGCACGGCCGCCGCTTTGGTAGCGGAGGCGCCAGCCTCCGCCGCGCCGCCGCTACCTGACGCGCGATGAACGGCGTCGACGAATTGCGGAGGCAGTTCGCGGAGACGGTGTCGCGCGAGTTCTACATCGCCCCCGACCAGCCGCACTACGCTTCCCAGCTCGCCTTCGCCCTCGGCCGGTTCGACGCCGGCGTCTCGATCGCGAAGCACCTGCAGACGCCGCCCGGCGCGCGCGTCCTCGACGTCGGCTCCGGCAACGGCGGGGTGAGCTTCGCCTTCGCCACGATGGCCGAGGCCCGCGCCTTCACCCTCGACCTCGCCCCGAACCGGGAGCTCAACGCGCTGCGGGAGCTCGTCCCCCTGCACAGCACCGTCGGCGACGGCGCGGCGCTGCCGTTCGCCGGCGGGAGCTTCGACGTGGTCCTGCTCCTCGACACGATCGAGCACGTGGAGCGCCCGCGCGAGGTGGCGGCCGAGGCGATGCGCGTCCTGCGGCCGGGCGGCGTCTGCGTCGTCACCACTCCCGCGCGCGTGCGCTACCTCTTCCGCCGCGACCCCCACTTCGGCGTCCCCGGCATCGCCCTGCTGCCGAACGAGGCGCAGCGCTTCATCGTCGACCGCATCCTCCGCCGCCGCCCGCGCTACGACGTCACCCATCTCTACTGGAGCGCCGCCGAGATCCTGCGCCTCTTTCCCGCGGCCGCCCGAACCGAGGTGCTCTTCAACCGCACCTACCGCCCGCCCGGACGCTTCACCATCGAATGGATCCGCCACCCGCGCCACGCCGCCGAACAACTCCGCTACAACGTGCGCCGCTTTTTCTTCGACGGGGTCATGGTTTGGAAGTGACGGGGGAGGTACGAGGTACGAGGGACGAGGTACGAGTCCCGCCCGCCCGCAGCTCAGGGGGTGGGTGGGACTCGTCCCTCGTACCTCCCCGCAGGGAAACCAATTGACGCGCGTGCATGCCCGCGTTACCTTCATCTCGCTCCAGAAACTGTCCACGGGGTCACAATCGAGGAGGATTGTCGTATGGCGTTGGGCCGCACCGTCCGTTCCCTGTTCTTAGGGATACTCATGTCCCTCTTTACCCTTTCTCTCTATGCCGCCAACGGCAACATCACCGGCCGGATCACCCGCGCCGATGGAGGCGGAATCGGCGGCGTCATCGTCCAGGTCATCGAGACCGGCGAGGCGCAGCTCTCCGACGCCAACGGAGACTTCCGTTTCTCCGTGCCTCCCGGAACCTACTCGCTGCAGTTCGTCGCTGGCGAACAGGTCGCGAACGAGACCGGCGTGGTCGTCTCCTCGGGCGGCACAGCCCGCATCGACAAGAAGGTCGACTGGCAGCTGAGCGTGGCCGAGACCATCACCGTCTACTCGGCCTCCCGCCGCGTGGAGCGCGTCGTCGAGGCGCCGGCCGCGGTCACGGTCATGCAGCAGGAGGACATCGCCGCGGTGGCCCCCTCCGGGCAGGCGCCGCGCATCGTCGAGTCGGCGCCGGGCGTCGACTTCACCAACAGCGGCCTCTATGACACGAACTTCAACGCCCGCGGCTTCAACAGCTCGCTGAACCGCCGCATCCTGACTCTCATCGACGGACGCGACCCGGCGGTGGCCTTCCTCGGATCGCAGGAGTGGGCGGCGCTCTCCTTCCCGCTCGACGAGATGGCCAGCGTGGAGCTGGTGCGCGGTCCCGGCTCGGCGCTCTACGGCGCGAACGCCTTCAGCGGCGTTTTGAACATGACCACCCGCTCCCCGAAAGGCAGCCCGGGCGGACGCCTGCTGCTCTCGGCCGGTGACCTGAACACCAAGCGCGGCGACATCCGCCACGCCGGCGCCCTCGGCGGCGAGGTCTATTACCGCGTCGTCGGCGGCTACCAGCAGAGCGACGACTTCTCCCGCTCGCGCAACGTCAACGTCGAGTACACCGTCCCCTGCGCCACCACCGCGTCCATCAACTGCCTCCGCCGCGAGGCGGTGCCGCTGGCCCTCGACGAGGTGAACATCCGCTTCGGCGGCCTCCGCTTCGACAAGCACTTCCGCGACACCGACGTCCTCACCGCCGAGGGCGGCTACTCGACCATCGAAGGCCCGGTCTTCCAGACCGGCATCGGGCGCGTGCAGGTCACCGACGTCGAGCGCCCGTGGATGCGCCTGAACTACAACATGCCGCACTGGAACATCGGCGGCTACTGGGACGCGCGCAAGGCCGAGAACCAGGTCGCCCTGGCCTCGAACGCGCGCCTCTACGAAGACTCCAGCAACCTCCACGCGGAGCTGCAGACCAACTGGGACTTCCTGCGCGGCCGCGCGCGCGTCATCGGCGGCGTCGCCTGGAACTCGCAGGAAGTGGACACGGCCAACCCGCAGGGCATCCAGACGCTGATGCTCGACGCGCACGACGAGCGCCAGCAGTCGGCGTTCGGACAGGGTGAGCTCGACCTCGGCACGAAGGCGAAGATCGTCCTGGCCGGCCGCTGGGACGACTCGACGCTGCACGAGGCGGAGTTCTCGCCGAAGGCGGCCATCGTCTTCACCCCCTCCACCAACCACACGCTGCGCTACGGCTACAACGAGGCCTTCCAGCGCCCGAACTACTCGGAGCTCTTCCTGGCCGCGCCGGCCGGCGCCCCGGCCAACCTGGCCGGCGCCGCGGCCGCGAACCCCGCCGCGGCCGCGCTGGCGCCGGTGCTCACGCAGCTCGGCTTCGGCGCCATGCCCATCCTGGCCCGCGGCAACGACGCCCTCGAGGTCGAGAAGATCCGCAGCCACGAGGTCGGCTACGCCGGCATCTACGGCGGAAAGCTCTTCCTCACCGTCGACGTCTACCAGAGCCATCTCAGCAACTTCGTCACCGACCTGCTGCCGGGCGTGAACCCCGCGTTCGCCGCCTATCAGATCCCGACGACGCTCCCCGCCCCGGTGCAGGCGGGCCTGAACAGCTTCCTCGGCGCGGCGCTCGGCACCAACCGCGCCGGCCTGACCACGCTCAACGGCGCGCCCGCGCTCGTGCTCTCGTACACGAATGCCGGCGAGGTCGACACGACCGGCGGCGAGATCGCCCTCAACTACTACATCAACAACAACTGGATCCTCGACGCCAACTACTCGCACTTCGACTTCGAGGTGAAGGAAGGGACGCAGGCCATCGGCGACCGGCTCCTGCCGAACGCGCCGGCGAACAAGTTCAACCTCGGCCTGGCCTGGCGCGGCACGAGCCTCGACGCCAAGGTCAGCTACCGCTGGGTCGAGGAGTACGACTGGGCCGCCGGCATCTTCGTCGGCTCGGTGCCGCAGTTCGACGTGGTGAACGTGAGCGCGAATTACCGCATCAACAACACGTTCGGCATCGGCGCGGACATCAGCAACGCGCTCGACAACGAGCACTACGAGTCGTTCGGCGGCGACCTCATGTCGCGCCGCGCCCTCGGCTTCCTCTCCATCAACTGGTAACCACGAGAACTGTCATGAGCGAAGTCACCGTCGTCGCCCGCGCGAAGTTCAGACCCGGAACGGAGGAGGAGGCCGAGCGCGCCCTGCGCGCCAACGCCGAGTCCTCCCGTTCCGAGGACGGATGCGTCTCGTATGCCGTCCTGCGCGGCGACGACGGTGCCTTCATGACGGTCGAGCGCTGGCGCACCCGCGCCGACGCCGACCAGCACATGACCACCCCCCACGTGCAGCAGCTCCTGGCGACGATTACACCCCTCCTCGTCGCCCCACCCGAGATCACCGTCTACCGCGAGGTGTAGTCTGTGGAGTGCGGCAGCGGCTAGCTGCCGCTTTCTATGCCGCAGCGCCAGCTGCGGCGCGCCGCAATCTCACTGGACGCGAGTGCGCCCGGAGGCTGGCGCCTCCGGATTGAAAGCGGCAGCTGGCGCTGCCGCACTCCAGACTTTGTATTCCTGCACGGCCATCGGAAACGCCAGCGCGTCGCCGTGGCCCGCGCCGGGGACGATGACGAGGCGTTTCACCGGCGACGCGGAGACGGCGTGGAGCTGCCGCGCGAAGACCGGCGGCGTCACGGGGTCGTCGGCGCCGGTGATGAGCAGGAGGGGGCCGGTGTAGCGCCGCACGACGTCCACGTTGCTGGCCTCGAGCAGCGCCGGCGCGATCTTCAGCCGCACGAACGGCTTCGCGTACCACGGGATCTGCCGCGTGGCCCAGCTGCGCACGTCGGGGGCCGTGGCTTCGAGGACGAGGCCGTCGACGGGGCGGTTCGCGGCGATGTACGCGGCGATGAAGCTGCCGAGGGAGACGCCGTGGACGAGGAGCGGACGGGGGCCCGCACGCTCGCGGACGAAGTCGTAGATGGCCAGGGCGTCGCCTTTCACGGCCTCGATCGTCGGCGTGCCGCTGCTGCGGCCGTAGCCGCGGTAGTCGAACGACGTGACGTTGGCCCGCAGCGGCGCCAGCGCGCGAACGAGGAACGCGCCATAGTCGTCGACGCGCGAGGCGTTGCCGCCGAAGTAGAGGAGCTCCACCTCCGCGTCGGGCCGGGTCACGCGCGCGCCCCCCAGGTCGCCGATGCGCATCTCTTCCGCGTCCGGGATCGGCGCCGGGCGCTCGGCCGGACCGGGGATGAAGAAGTGGTTGTCCTTCACCTCGAGCGTCATGCAGCCGCCGAGGAGCAAAAGCACAAAGAGAAAGAGCAGGCGTCTCATATGCGGTTCAGTACCTCTTCGACGATCGCGGACGGCTCACGTTGCGCGTCGACCTGCACGGCGAAGCGTGCCTCGCCGTGGACGTCGCAGCATTCGCGGGCGCGGCGGAGCTCCCACTCCCCTGCATCCGCGCCGCGACGACGCAGCCGCTCGCGCACGACCTCGAACGGCGCCACGAGGCAGACGTGCCGCACGCGCGGCTCGAAGCGCGACACGCCGTCGCGGAGCTCGGCGAGGTACGCCGCGTTCGAGATGGCCATCGGTACGACCACGTTCGTCCGGAGCAGGCGCGTCAGGCGCAGCGCGAGGATCGTCAGGCGCCGCCAGAGCGCGAGATCCTGAAAGTCGTCCACGCGGCGCAGGCGCTGCAGCACGATCCCGAGCGGCTCGGGATCGAACAGCACCGCCCGCGGCAGGCGGGCCACCAGAGCGCGGGCCACGGTGGTCTTGCCGATCCCGAATGCGCCGTTGAGGAAGAGGATCACCAGGCGGTAGCCTACTCCAGCCATGCGCCTGCTCGCCGCCCTCGTCGTCTTCACGCTCGCCGGCCACACGGCTCCGATGCGCGAGGTCGCCTTCACCCCCGACAGCAGCATCCTGGCCACCGGAAGCGTCGACCGCACCGTGAAGCTGTGGCGCGTCGCCGACCGGAAGCTGCTGCGCAGCATCGCCCAGCCGATGGGCGTCACCTCGCTCGCCTTCAGCGCCGACGGGCAGACGCTCGTCACCGGCAGCTACGACGCGCTGGTGCGCGTCTGGCGCGTCCGCGACGGCGCGCTCCTGCGCACGCTGCGCGGCCACGAGGGGACGGTCTGGACGGTGGCCGTCAGCCGCGACGGCCGCCTCATCGCCAGCGGCGGCGAGGACCGGACGGTGAGACTGTGGCGCGACGGCACGCTCGCGCACACCCTGCGCGGCCACACGCTGAATGTGTGGGGCGTCGCGCTCACGCCCGACGGCCGCACGGTCGCCAGCGGCAGCTTCGACCGCACCGCGCGCCTCTGGCGCACCGACACCGGCGCGCTGCTGCACACGCTCGAGGGACACGCGCAGGCGATCGTCAGCGTCGCCATCAGCCCCGACGGCCAGTGGCTCGCCACCAGCGGCGACGACTCGGCCGTGCGCATCTGGCGCCTCCGCGACGGGCGTCTGATGCGGACGCTGACGAAGGACCTCCGCCATGTGTACGGCGTGGCCTTCAGTCCCGACTCGCGGACCGTCGCCGCCGCGGGACGCGAGAGCAGCGCCCTCGGGACGCTGCTGAAGGAGATCGGCGTCTACGGCGACAACGGCACCACCGTTACCCTCTTCCGCGTCCACGACGGCGCGCCGCTCGCGCGCTTCGCCGAGCATCGCGACGATGTGTGGGCGGTGGCGTTCTCCCCGGACGGGCGGTGGCTGGCCAGCGGAGGAGAAGACGCCGCGGTAAAGCTGATCAAACTGCGCTGAACGTGCTCGACGTAGGGCGGGCTTTCAGCCCGCCCATGGTCGGGCTGAAGCCCGACCTACGTTCACAGCCTGCGCAGCACCGCCTCTCCTGCAGCGCGCGTTCCCAGCGAGCCTCCCAGGTCGTGCGTCGTCTCCCCCGCGAGGATCGTCTCCGTCACGGCGCGCTCGATGTCGTTGGCGGCCTCCGCGAAGCCGAGGTAGTCGAGCATCATGGCGGCGGTGAGGATGGCGCCGAGGGGGTTGGCCACGTCCTTCCCCGCGTACTTGGGGGCGCTGCCGTGGATCGGCTCGAAGAGCGACACGCGGCCCGGGTGGATGTTCCCCGACGCGGCCACGCCGAGGCCCCCCTGCAGCGCCGCGCCGAGGTCCGTCACGATGTCGCCGAACATGTTGTTCGTCACGATCACGTCGAACATCTCCGGCGCGCGCACCATCTGCATCGTCAGCGCGTCGACGAACATGTGGAAGTGCTCGATGTCGGGGTAGCCCTTGGCCACCTCCTCGAACGTGCGCAGCCAGAGGTCGCCGCCGTAGCGCATGACGTTGTTCTTGTCGGACATGCACACCGACTTGCGCCCCGTCTTCTTCGCGAACTCGAACGCGTAGCGGATGATCCGCTCCACGCCGCGGCGCGACGAGACGTCTTCCTGCACCGCGATCTCGTCCTGCGTCCCTTTCTTGAAGATGCCCCCCATGCCGACGTAGGCGCCCTCGGTGTTCTCGCGGAAGATGACGAAGTCGATCTCCTTGGTCCCTTTCGCTTTCAGCGGCGAGAGGCGCTCGTCGAGCAGCTTCACCGGGCGGTAGTTGACGTAGAGGTCGAGCTGGAAGCGCATGCCCAGGAGGATGTCGGCGGCGTGCTTCATGTCGGGGACGCGCGGGTCGCCGAACGCGCCGAGGTAGACGGCGTCGTAGTTGACGCGGATGTCGTCCATGGCCCCCTCGGGCATGGAGATGCCGGTGCGCAGGTATTCGTCCGCGTTCCAGCCGAAGCGCGTGAATTGCAGCCCGAGGCTCCGCGCGCGGTCGACGTGCTCGAGCACGCGCATCCCCGCGTCGATGACTTCCGGGCCGATGCCGTCGCCCGGCACGACGGCGATTTTCTTCGTCATTGAGGCTCCTTCGACAAAACGCGCGGATTATATGCGGCGCTTAGAAGGCTGCACCTGAAGCTGGCGCACCTTGAGCTCATCCGCCCTCGCGGTGATCCAGAGCAGGAACCCGCACAGCAGCACGTGGACGCGCTTCATGGAATCCAGGCGCCGCGTGTCGATCGCGACACACCGTCGTCTCGATTCCAACACGCGGTTTCCCGATCGCAACACGCGCGTTCGTCCTTCGCATCACACTTTCTGCGAATAAACACTCCGGCGTCGTGCGCCGTATGTTCCACATAATGCTCCGCATCGCGCCGGTTGTCCTCTCCCTCGCTCTCTCCTTTCTCGCCCTGGCCCAGACTCCCGACCTGAAGGTCACGATGCAGCATCCCGACAGCGTGCGCCTCGGCGACATCGCCACGCTCACGGTCACGGTCGAGAATGCCGGCGCGGCCATGGCGCAGAACACGCGCCTCGACATGCGCATCATCCCGGGGCGGGAGTGCGATCGCTCGATCGTCCTCGGCGACGTGGCACCGGGCGAAAAACGGACGGTGACCTGCACGCAGGAAGTGCTCGACTTCGGGCTCTACTACATGGAGCTCAGCGCCGGCGCGGGCAGCACGCCGGACGAGCCGTCCGCGCTGCGGGCCGACAACTTCGTGAACGCGTTCGTCCCCCGCCTGACCGTGGGGACGGACCTCGGCCTCTATCTCAACCAGCTCCCGGTCGCCACGAAGCCGGGACTCCCCTTCCCGTTCCAGATCCTGTTCGAGAACCGCTCCTTCACGCCGGCCACCAACACGACGCTCACGTTCACCGTGTCCGAGGGGTCGTTCGGACCGAACGTGCCGCGGTCGTGCAGCGTGGAGGGGACGCGCGCCGTCTGCCGGCTGGGAACGCTCGATCCGCCGGTCTTCGGGGACTTCCGGTTCGCCACGATCTTCACCATCGACGTCATCGGCCCCGACCGCAGCGAGGCACCGTGGTCGATCGACGTGGAGCTGCGCGCCGACCAGGGCGACGAGAAGCCGGCCGACAACACGCAGCACGCGAGTCTCATGACCTACCGGACGTTCTTCGTGCGCGAGGCTACCGACGCGGCATTGCGCGGCGCGCTGCACGCCGCCGGCGACTCGTGCCACGGCACTCCGTGCCTGGTCGCGTTCCGCATCCCGAACGGCGCGGCGGCGAAATGGCACACGATCGCGCTGTCGTCGCCGCTCGAGGAACTGCGCGGCATGAGGTACGCGGTGGACGGCACGACGCAGGCCGGCTACTTCGGCGACACGAACCCGGACGGCCCGGAGATCGAGATCGACGGCTCGGCCACGGCCGGCGACGGGCTGCGCCTTCCGGGGCGCTGCGGCATCACCGTGGCCGGGCTGGCGCTGAATGGATTCCGCGGCAGCGCGCTGCTGGTGCACGACGCGCCGCAGGCCTGCCTGGCCGACGCCGGTCCGGCGACGGTGCAGGACAGCTACATCGGCACGGATCCGACCGGGACGCGGGCGAAGCCGAACGAGCGCGGGATCGTCTCGCTCTCGGGGAACGGCGTGAGCGCGTTCCGGAACGTGATCAGCGGCAACGCGCGGTCGGCGGTCTACATGGCCCGCGGCCGCGGGATCATCGCGAACAACATCATCGGCCTGAACCGCCGGCACGACGCGCCGCTGCCGAACGGCGCCAGCGGCGTGTACGTCGGCCCGGACGGCGATGGCACGGACGTAAATGACAACTATATCGGCTTCAACGCGCATTTCGGCGTGGCCATCGACCGCGGCGCGGAGCACGTGGCGCTGCACGGGAACTCGTTCCAGGCGAACGGCGGCCTGGCCATCGACTGGGGACTGGACGGCCCGGAGGCGGGCGGCAGCACGCGTACGCCGTCGATCCGCGGCGTGCGCTACGCGAACGGCGTGACGACGATCGAGGTGGACGCGCAGCCGGCCAGCAGTTTCCCGGTGGTGAATTTCTACGCCAGCGACGCGCCCGACCCGAGCGGCTTCGGCGAGGGGCAGTATTTCCTCGGCACGGCGCACGCGCCGTTCCGCATCGAGGTGCCGCTCGACCTGCGCGGCAAATGGATCTCGGCGACGCTGACGGACGTGCACACGCTGCAGATCGTCCGCGGCAACGACAACTCGAACGTCTGGCGCACGACGACCTCGGAGCTCAGCCGCGCGGTGGAAGTGCGGTAAGTCTGGAGTGCGGCAACGCCAGTTGCCGCTCTCCATGCGGGAGGCGCCAGCCTCCCGCCCCGCCGCGGCTGGCGCCGCGGCATGGAGAGCGGCAGCTAGCGCTGCCGCACTCCAGATGGCGTAGCCATTTCGATCTCCCGTCTCGCCAGCTCCTCGCGGAGGCGCGGGTCGCACAAAGCCCGCGTTTCCTCCTCCCACGCGTAGCCCCAGGCGTAGCCGCTCACGCCGACGCCGGGGTGCGTGACCAGCTCCGTCACGCCTACCACGTGATCGAGCAGCGGCACGACGTCCTGCAGGTGTCCGGCGATGGCGACGCCGACGGTGTGGTCGTTCGTGAACGGCGCGCGGGCGCGGCGGCCGAGGGCGCTGAGGAGCGCCATCGAGAGCCCGCGCGCTCCACCGCCGCGGTCGTCGACGATGCGCACGTAGTCGATGCCGTACTCGCGCGCCAGCCGCGCCACCACGGCGAAGATGCGCGGCAGGAGGTGGAGGTGCTGGTGCCCGTTGAGGTGCGTCACGCGCAGTCCGGAGGCCAACACGCGCTCGATCTGCGCGCGCAGCTCGCGCTCGATCTCCACGATCGAAAGGGCGCGCAGCAGATACAGCGGCACGAACGCCGTGTACTTGCCCGGCATGAACAGCCCGGTCAGCGAGCGCTCCTCGACCAGCGCCAGGTGCACGCCCACCTCGAGCGACGGCACGTCGCGCAGCCGCGCCACCGCGTCGTCGAACGCCGCACCATTGGCCACCACACTGCACGCCGTGACGATCCCCTCCCGATGCGCGCGGATGGCCCCCGCGGTCATGCCCGGGTGCAGGCCGACGTCGTCAGCGGTGACGATCAGTCGCTTACCACTTTGGCGGCTTGGCAATCGCGACGCCTCGTGCAGTGACATATGGATCGGCGAATTGATGCCGTGCGTACGCTTCCTTCGGGAAACACATCGAGACGAGTTGCGCAAGCTCCTCGTTCTTGCGGTCGTACGGAAAGGCGAAACAGACCGCCTTCTGAGGGAACAGGCGCTTCGCGGTCCTCACCGCCGGAGCGATGTCCGTATCGCCTGTGACAAGAACGACGCGCTCGCACGAGTCATTGATGAACAATTCGAGCAGCTTCGCGGCGAGCGCGACGTCGGTTTCCTTTTCCTCATGACGCTTCAGGTTCGAGCCACACTTGTCGCACCGGAAACGCTTTTTCTTGAAGCGACTGAGCTCGACCTTCACGCCGCTGTCTTCGAGACAGGCCAGGTAGGCGCGATGCCGCGCCGTGACGTCCGGCTTCGCTGCCTCCAGATGCTTCGCCAGCGCGGAGAAGTAATGGATCTCGTGAAGCACCGCCGACCTGCCGAAAAGATGAAGGTACGAGCGGCACAAGCTCGAAATGTCGAGCCATTTCGTACCGGCTTCGCTCTGGTTCAGCGTATAGGCCGCGGACTTCGCTGAATGGTAGAAATTGAAGCCGTCGATCAGAAAGGTGATTCGCTCCATTTGCACAGGCAAAAAAAAACCCCCGGATCGTAACCCGGAGGGGACCGGCGACCCCTTGCGGGGCCAACCGGTGCTGATGGGCGTAGAGTACCTACGTCTCAGGAACAGTGTCAACGCGCTCCGCGCGCGGCAGCTTCCGCTTCCGCATCTCCGGAAAGAGCGTGACCAGCTCCCGCAGGATCTTCAGCACCACGCCGAACGAGCCGAGGTGGGAGACGCCGCGGGAGCGCGGGAAGTAGTCGATGCCGATCTGCTGGATGGAGAAGCCGGCGTTCTTGGCCTTCACCACCAGCTCGGCGTCGATGAGCGACCCCTCGGACTTGAGCTGCACGACTTCCAGCACGCGCCGCTTCATCAGCTTGAACGAGAAGTTGATGTCGCGGTGCGGCCAGCCGAAGAGGATGCCGATCAGCCAGTTGTACACGAGCGTGTAGATGCCGCGCTTGAGCCCTTCCATGGTCCGGTCGTGGCGGTACGCGGCGATCATGTCCGCGCCGGTCAGCTCCATGGCCCGCATGGCGCGCCCGAGGACGTCCGGGTCGAAGGGAATGTCGGCGTCCATGTAGAAGACCAGGTCCTTCGTCGCGGCGGCGAAGCCGGTGCGCAGCGTCGCGCCGAGCTTGCGGTTCTGCTCGTGGCGGAAGACGCGCACGCGCGGGTCCTCGGAGACCAGCCGGGCCACGATCTGCGGCGACGCGTCGGTCGAGGCGTCGTCGACGATGATGATCTCGTGGTCGCCGGCGTACTTTTCGAGCGACTCGCGCGAGGACGCCACGGCGTGCTCGATGTTGAGCTCCTCGTTGTACATCGGGATGACCAGGGAAACGGACGGCTTCATTGCGGCGCAGTGTACAGAACAAACGATGAACGATGAGCGATGAGCAGCCCCCCGTTCATCGCTCATCGCTCACCACCCGGCTGGTCTGTTCCCTGCTATGCATCCCCGGCAGTGAAGTTCGTGCGGCTTTTTCTCTCGGTCGTCTGTGGGGTACCAATCGTGGGAACTCTGCTCGGGCTCAGCCGCCGCCCGCACTGGGTGTTCCGCACGTGGGACTTTCCCCGCGTCCAGCTCGCCATCCTGGCCGGACTGGGCGCGCTCGCCTACCGCCTGCTGGCCTGGCGCGGCCGGCGCTCCGAGCGCGCGCTCGTGGCGGCCAGCGGCGCCGTCGTGGCGTGGCACCTCTACCGGATCCGCACCTACACGCCGCTGACGCGGCCGACCGTGCAGCGCGCCACCCGCACCGATCCCGACAACCGCATCACCCTGATGATGAGCAACGTGCTGGAGGAGAACCGCCAGTACGGACGCCTGCTGCAGCGCGTGGAGCAGGAAGATCCCGACGTCCTGGTCGCCGTCGAAGTCGACGACGGCTGGATGGAGGCGCTGGAGCCGCTGGCGAAGCGCTATCCGCACGTCGTGCGCAAGCCGCTGAACAACACCTACGGGATGGTGCTCTTCTCCCGCTTCGAGCTGCTCGCGCCGCGGATCGAGTTCCTCATCGAGGACGACATCCCGTCGATCCACACCCGCCTGCGCCTGAAGAGCGGCGTCGAGGTCTCGCTGCACGCGCTGCATCCGCGCCCCCCCGAGCCGATCCACGACCAGGACTCCGCGCCGCGCGACGCGGAGCTGGTCCTCGTCGGGCGCCGCGTGGCGAAGGAAGAGGGGCCGGTCATCGTCGCGGGCGACCTGAACGACGTGGCGTGGTCCGACACGAGCGAGCTGTTCGTGCGCCTCAGCGGCCTCCTCGACCCGCGCGCCGGCCGCGGCTTCTACAACAGCTTCAACGCCCAGCACCCGCTCTTCCGCTATCCGCTCGATCACGTCTTCCACTCGAAGCACTTCAAGCTCGTGCGCATCGAGCGGCTGCCCGACGTCGGCTCCGACCACTTCCCCATCCTCATCGAGCTGCAGTACGAGGAAGAGGCGGAGTTGCAGCAGGAAGAGTCGGAGACGAAGCCCGGCGACGAGGAGCTCGCGGAGAAGAAGCTCCAGGAAGTCTAGGGCTTGGTGGCCGTATAGATGATGTGCGGGTGCGGATAGCCGCGGTCGATCGCCCGCGCCTTGAAGTTCGTGAAGCCGATCTCGCGCAGCATCGCCTCCACCTCCGCGCGCGACTGGTAGATGAACCCCTCGCCGATGCTGATGTGCAGGAAGTGATCGGACATCCACTCCTGGAAGCGCGCCCACTTCATCTTCCAGCGGTGGCCGTTGTCCATGTCCTTGAATACCAGCGTGCCGCCGGAGCGCAGCCGCGCGAACAGCCGGACGAAGAGCGCGCGGCGGACGTCGGGCGGCATGCGGTACGTCACGTCGTAGACCACGGCCGCGTCGAAGTCGGTGGCGCGCACGCAGTCGTCGAAGCCGGCCACCTTCTTGATCTTCGGCGACGGCGACGGGAGCACGCTCTTCCGGAGATCGGGCTCGACGGCGACGATCTCCTTCACCCGGTCCTCGATCAGCACGCCGTAGGCCGCGTGTCCCGACCCCACCTCGAGCACGCGTGCGCCCGCGGGGACGTCTTCCAGCGTGCGCGTGAAGGGACAGGTGATGTAGCGGATGAGGATGTGCAGGCGGTGCCCGGCAGGATAGTTGCCGAACGCACGATGCAGAGCGCGGAAGCCTCGGAAGCCAAGGGACATTTCGGGGCGCGGATTATACGCGCAGCCGTTTGACCGCCAGCTTCATGGCGATGGCCACCACCGCCACCAGCACGCAGGCCGCGGCGATCTTCGCGTGCGTGGCCACGCCGATCGCGGCGCCGGCCATCGTGTCGACGAAGTAGGCGAAGAGATACGTGCTCGGGAGAATGCCCAGGAAGGTGGTCAGGACGTAGTCGCGCGTGCGCACCCGCGTCGCGCCGGCGAGGTAGTTCAGCGCCACGTAGGGGACCAGCGGCACGACGCGCAGCAGGAAGAGCGTGAACGGCGACTCCAGCACCGGCATGTGCTCCTTCGCGATGCGGCGCTCGATCCACGGCGCCAGGCCGCGGCGCGCCAGGAAGAACGGCAGCGTCGATACGGCCGTGCACGTCAGCAGCTCGATCGTCCCCCCCACCTTCCATCCCCACGTCAGCGCGGCGGCCGCGGACAGCAGCCCCACCGGGAGGAAGAGCAGCGTGAAGAGCGCGTAGAGGGCCACGAAGAGCGGCACCGCCCACCACTCATCGGCGCCCGAGCGCATGGTCTCGACCGCCGCGCGCGCGGCGGGGATGTCGCCGAGGCGCGTGGCGACGAGCGCGACCGCGATGACGGCCAGCATCATCGTCAGCAGCGGCAAAAGTCCGCGTATGCGTGATTCCATTAGAATGGCGGCCACTTCGACGTATTTTTAAACATAGGGAGTCCAACAGTGGCCAGTTTCCCCGGCGTTGACTATTTAGAGATCGACTCGCTCTTCTCCGAAGAAGAGCTGATGGTACGGCAGACCGTCCGCGATTTCGTCGATGAGGAAGTGATCCCCATCATCGAGGAATGCAATCGCGAAGAAAAGTTCCCGCATCACCTCATTCCGAAGATGGCCGAGATGGGCCTTTTCGGCGCGACCATCAAAGACTACGACCTCCCCGGCCTGAACCACGTCGCCTACGGCCTGATCATGCAGGAGCTCGAGCGCGGCGACTCCGGCCTGCGCTCGTTCGCCTCCGTGCAGTCGGGGCTGGTCATGTACCCGATCTACACCTACGGCTCGCAGGAGCAGAAGGACTACTGGATCCCGAAGCTGGCCGCGGGCGAGGCCATCGGCTGCTTCGGCCTCACGGAGCCGGACTTCGGCTCGAACCCCGCCGGCATGCGCACGCACGCCCGCAGGGACGGCGACGCGTGGGTCCTCAACGGCGCCAAGGCGTGGATCACGAACGGCAGCATCGCCGACGTGGCCGTGGTCTGGGCCAAGTGTGAAGGGACGATCCGCGGCTTCCTCGTCGAGAAAGGGACGCCCGGCTTCACCACCGCCTACCACATGGGCAAGTTCTCGCTGCGCGCCTCGGTGACGTCGCAGCTTTTCTTCGAGGACTGCCGCATCCCGCTCGAGAACGTGCTGCCGGAGACGAACGGCCTGAAGTACCCCCTCGGCTGCCTGACGCAGGCGCGCTACGGCATCGCCTGGGGCGTCCTCGGCGCGGCCATGGGCGTCTTCCACACGGCCAACGAGTACGCGAAGTCGCGCATCCAGTTCGGCGGCCAGCCGATCGCCTCCCACCAGCTCGTGCAGAACAAGCTGGCCTGGATGATCACCGAGATCACCAAGGGACAGCTCCTGGCCCTGCAGGCCGGGCGGATGAAGGACCAGGGGAAGCTCAAGCCGCAGCACGTGTCGATGGCCAAGATGAACAACTGCAACATCGCCCTGCAGTGCGCGCGCATCGCCCGCGACCTCCTCGGCGCGAACGGCGTCTCGGACGAGTACCCGGTCATCCGCCACATGATGAACCTCGAGTCCGTCTACACGTACGAGGGGACGCACGACATCCACAATCTCGTCATCGGCCAGACCGTGACCGGCATCGCCGCCTACAACCCGCCGATGTCGAACACGCAGGAGCGGGAGCTGAGCGAGGCCGCGGCGGCGTCGAAGACGCCGTCCCGAGCTTAGCGAGGGACTCGCGGGCAAGTGACGCGCTACTTCACCCTTCCCTACGACTGCGGACAACGGGGCCTGCGCATGGGCGCGGGCCCTCTGCGTCTCGTCGAGGCCCTCGGCGTGGAGGCGGAGGAGCTCGCGCCGGAGTCGCCGTACCCGCAGGAGAACCGTACGTCGTTCGAGCTCTATCGCGCGCTGGCCGCGCGCGTCGCGGAGTCCGATGAGTTTCCGGTGATCTTCTCCGGACACTGCGGCGCGTCGATCGGCGCGCTGGCCGGCCTCGGTGCCGATGCCATCCTCTGGTTCGACGCGCACGGCGACTACAACACCCCCGACACGTCCGACACCGGCTTCCTCGACGGCATGTGCCTGGCCGTGGCCACGGGACGCTGCTGGCACGCGCTGGCGCGGACGATCCCCGGTTTCACGGCGCTCGATCCGCGCCGCGTCGTGCACGTCGGCGCGCGCGACTTCAGCCCCGGCGAGCGCGAGGCGCTGCTCGCCGACGGCGTGCGCCTCGGCCCCGACTTCGACGGCCTCGACGCCACGCGCCTGCTCGTGCACGTCGACCTCGACGTCATCGACGCCCGCTACGGCCGCGCCAATCCCTACGCGTGCGAGGGCGGCCTCTCCCCCGACGAGGTGCTCGACGTCATCGCGCAGGCGCGCTCGCGCTTCACGATCGCCGGCCTGGATCGCCTCCTACGACCCAACCTGCGACCCCGACGGCCGCATCGCCGCGGCCGCGGTGCGCATTTCCGGAGTGCGGTAGCGCCAGCTACCGCTCTCCATGCCGCAGCGCCAGCTGCGGCGGGCGGGCGGCTGGCGCCTCCCGCATCGAGAGCGCGAGCTGGCGCTCGCGCACTCCAGACTTCTGTCTGTTAGAGTGTGCGCGCAAATTTCCGGGAAGAACGGAGCGACATGGAATCGAGTCTGGAAGTCGGGTTTCTCCGCGCGGCAGAGAAGGCGGCCATTGCCGCGGCGCGCACCATGGGTTACGGCAAGCGCAAATATTCGGACCAGGTCGCGGTCGAGGCGATGCGCGAGGAGCTGAACAAGCTCAAGATGCGCGGCTCGGTCGTGATCGGCGAGGGAGAACGCGACAAGGCGCCGATGCTGTACGTCGGCGAGCCGCTCGGCCGTGGCTGGACCGAGGGGGAGATCTATCCCGAGGTCGACATCGCCGTCGACCCGCTGGAAGGGACGAACCTCTGCGCCACCGGCTCGGCGAACTCGATCGCCGTCATCGCCGCCTCGGAGAAAGGCGGCCTGCTGAACGCGCCCGACATCTACATGGACAAGATCGTGGTCGGCCCCACCGCGGCCGATGCCGTGTCGCTCGATGCCTCGGTGGAGGAGAACCTGAACCGCCTGGCGGAGGCCTTCCAGCGCGACGTCGACGAGCTGACCATCGTGGTGCTCGACCGCGAGCGCCATCACGACCTCATCGCCCAGATCCGCGAGGCGGGCGCGCGCATCAAGCTGATCACCGACGGCGACCTCTCGGCCGGCATCGCCGCGGCCGTCCGCGGCACGGGCATTCACGCCGCGATGGGCATCGGCGGCGCGCCGGAAGGCGTGCTCACCGCCGCCGCCATGCGCTGCCTCGGCGGCCGCATGCAGGGGAAGCTCAAGCCTCTGGAGAAGTGGCAGGAAGACCGCCTGCGCTCGATGGGCTTCAAGGACGACACGAAGGTGTACGACACCTCCGAGCTCGCCGCCGGCAACGACATCATCTTCTGCGCCACCGGCGTGACCGACGGCGACCTCCTCCGCGGCGTCCGCTTCTTCGGCGGCGGCATCCGCGTCTCGTCCCTCTTCATGTCGCTGAAGTCGAACGTGATCCGGTTCGTGGATACGATCTATCGCGAAGAGGGGTCGAAGCTGGCGGTGTCGTTCACGTAGGCGCGCTACAGCAGATCCAGGAACTCTTCGGCCGTCAGGCGGATGTCTTCGAGGATTTTTCGGAGAAGTCCCGGGGCGAGGTCGCGGCCTTTGTGATCCGGCACCGTGGTGACGCGGCCATCACCGTGCCGGAATTGCTTGTGGGATCCGCGCTGGCGAATCTCCACGAACCCGAGGTTCTGCAGAACCGCGATGACCTGTCGCGGCTTCAACATCGGCAGCCTGGCCACGTCAGCCCACTTCGACGAGCTGCGTTCCGACGAACTCCGCTTCCACCTTGACGTCGTCGTCTTCGAGGAGCATCTCGACGACTTCCTTCAGATTGGAATGGAGCTCGTCGAGCGTCTCGCCTTGCGTATGCGCACCAGGCAGGCCGGGGACATAGCCAACGTAGAAGCCCGTATCGGTGTCGCGTTCGATGACGGCGGTGAACGTTCTGCGCATGACTCCAGCGTACCACTTGCCTGCGTCTACGTCCGGCACAGTGTCACGAACGACTTCGGCACCGGTGCCGTGAAGACCATCCTTTTCCCCGTCGCGGGGTGGTCGAAGCCGAGGAGCTTCGCATGCAGGCCGAGGCGGCCGAGGGGATTGATGGTGCTGCCGTAGAGGCGGTCGCCGGCGATGGGGCGGCCGGCTTCCGCGAGATGCGTGCGGATCTGGTTCTTGCGGCCGGTCTCCAGCTGGATTTCCAGCAGCGAGAAGCGGCCGTTCGTCTCGATGGTGCGGTAGTGCGTCACGGCCAGCTTGGCGTCGGGGTGCAGGTCGTCGACGCTCTCCATGCGCAGGTCCTTGCGCTCGCGGAGGTGCGAGCGGAAGGTGCCGCGCGGCGGGTCGAGCGCCCCCTCAATCACGGCGACGTAGACGCGCTCGATGTCGTGCGCGGCGAACTTCTCCTTCAGCGCCTCGCGCGCGGCGAAGTGTTTGGCGAAGACCAGCACTCCCGAGGTCTCGCGGTCGAGGCGGTGCACCACGTGCACGCGCTCCGCCCCTTTCGACTGCAGATACACATTGAGGTACGCCTGCGCGGTCGTCTCGCGCTCGCGCTCCGTGGCCACGGTCAGCAGGCCGTGCGATTTGAGCACGACGATCACGTCGTCGTCCTCGTGCAGGATGGCCAGCCCGGGCGGCAGCGCGGGCGCCACGGACTTCTGTCCCACCTCCACGAGGTCGCCCGCGCCGAGCTCGCAGCGCGCGTTCTTCTCCACCGCGCCGTTCACGCGCACGCGCCCGCCCTGCAGCATCTGGCGGAGAGTGGTCTTCGACGATTCGGGGAAGAGCCGCGCCAGCGCATCGAGGAGCGTCTGCGCCTCGGCCACGACCTGCCTCACTCCTCGCGCTCCTCATAGAACGCGTAGCCCGAGCACCAGTACACACCCTTGGGCTGATCGGACGCGTCGGGATCGACGATCTCGAGCTCGTCGGAGCGCAGCGTGTCGCGCACGTCCTCCCGCTCGATGCGCGCGATCAGGCGCATGGCTTCCTCCTCATCGTCGGCCACGACGTCGTACTTGCGCCAGAAGCCGTCGACGTGCTCGCCCTCGGCCTCCTCGAGGTACCAGCGGCCGTGCACGAGGATGCGGAAGTACTTCGCGGAATCGGAGTACTCCCCCTCGATCTCGCGGATGAGCCAGAGCGCCGTCTCCTCGGCGTGATGCTCGACCGCCTCCCACGCGTAGTGCAGCGCCGGCTCGACCTCCCCCTTCAGCCACAAGGCCTTAGCCAGGGCGGCATACAGCGGCGCGATGTCGCTCTCGGGGATGCCCTCGGTCACGAGGGCCAGCCCGGCCCGCGCCGCGGCCGCCGCGGCGTCGGGACGCTCGGTGTCCAGCAGGATCTGCGCGCGGACCCGGGCCGCCTGAATGGCCAGCTCCGGGTTGCTCCCCCGCACTTCGTGCAGGCGCATGAGCGCGTCCTCGGGACGTCCGGCGCGGTCGTGCACGATGGCGGCGTTGAGATGGACTTCGTCCGCGTCGACGCCCGGCAGGGCCAGGGCCGTGTCGTACGCGAGGAGGGCCTGGTCGTATTCGCCGTGATCGGAGCGCAGCTCGCCGAGGAGCATCCAGAGCGGCCACGCGCGCGGAGCTTTGGCCACTCCTTCCTGCAGCACGGCGATGGCGCGCGGGAGGTTGTCCTGCTCCTGAAACACGCGCGCGAGCAGCTCGAAGCCGTACGAGTGCCGCGCGCCGATGATCCGCTCCGCCACGCGTTGCGCGCGCCTGTAATCGCGCTCCTCCAGCGCTTCCTGCGCTTCCTCGATCCACTTCTGAACGTCCACGGGCGTGAAGATACAATCGCGGGCCGGAGTCAGGAAACATTCCCTTGATTGGAGAGTGCGCTCAGCTCCGCGCCTCGAGCTCGTCGAAGCGGCGCTGCAGCTCCGTGGTCACGTCGCCGCGGCGGCTGTTGCCGATGACCCGGCCGTCGATCTCGGAGATCGGCATCACGCCCTGGGTCGTGCTGGTGATGAAGGCCTCGTCGAGGTCGAACAGCTCGGCCTCGCGGAGCGGACGCTCGTCGACGCGGATCTTGGCGCTGAGCGCCAGGCCGATCACGCGGTCGCGCACGACGCCCGGGAGGATGCGCTCGTCGAGCGGGTGCGTGACGATCCCGCCGTTGCGCACGGCGAAAAAGTTGGAGCTGGCGCCTTCGCGCACGAAGCCGCCGTCCAGCAGGATGGCCTCGTCGGCGCCGGCGCGCTGCGCCTCCTTCTTGGCGATGCCGTTGGCGAGGAGATTCACGGACTTGACGTGGCAGAAGTGCCAGCGGCGGTCCGTGGTGGTGATGATCTTGATGCCGCGCTCTTTCTTCTGCGCGTCGGGGAAGCGGAAGGCGCGCGTGTATGCGACGACGGTGGGCGTGCTCTCGTCGGGCCAGAAGTGCGCGCGCGGAGACTCGCCACGGGAGATCTGGACGTAGACGATGCCGTCGGCGAACGACGTCCGCGCGAGCAGCTCCTGCACGACCTTCGTGAACTCCGCCTCGCTCCATGGTGCGCGGATCTCCAGCTCGCGCAGGCCGCGCTCGAGGCGGCGGAAGTGGTCGAGGAGAAAGGCCGGCCTGCCGCCGACGAACTTGAAGACTTCGTACACAGCGTCACCGAACTGGAAGCCGCGGTCCTCGACGCCGAGGACGCGCTCGTCGGTGGTGGTGAACCGTCCGTTGAACCAGAGCACGTCGGGCATCTAGACCTCGACCGCCTTGACGATCACGATCGTGCGATCGTCCTGCCCATCCCTCCCCCACTTCGCCACCCTGGCCAGCACTTCCTGGCCGATCTCCTGCGCGGTGCGGGTGCGGTTCTGCCGGACCACGCGCACGAGGCGGTCGATGCCGAACTCGCGCTCGTTGCGGTCGTGCGCTTCGATGATGCCGTCGGTGTACATGCAGAGGAGGTCTCCGGGCTCGAGCCGCGCGAAGCCGCGCGTGTAGGTGGCGTCGGGAGTGGGACCGAGGACGGGACCGCCGTGGCGGAGGAACTCGACGCCCTTCTCGCGCACGACGAACGGCGCGTTGTGGCCCGCGTTGCTGTAGATGAGGATGCCGCCCGTCTCGAGCTCGCCGTAGAAGAGGGAGACGAACTTGGTGGTCAGGCGGCCGCGGTGGATGATGTTGTTCAGCTTCTGCAGCGTGCGGATGATCTTGAAGTCGCGGTCGGTGGCCATGCGCAGGCCCATGTAGACATCCCGCACGATCAGCGCCGCGGGGAGGCCGTGGCCGGAGCCGTCGGCGATGGCCAGGCCGAGGACGTTGTCGGAGACGGGGATGAAATCGTAGAAGTCGCCACTGACGATCTCCGCCGGCACGGCGCGCCCCCAGATGTCGTAGCCGGCGTACTGCGGCACGCGCTGCGGGAGGATGGACTGCTGGATGCGCTGCGCCTCCACGATCAGCGACTCGTACCACTGCGCGCGGACTTTCTGGTTGATGGAGTAGCGGACGAGGTTCAGCGAGAAGAGGATGTCTTCGCGCCCGAGCTCGGGCGAGACGTTGAAGGCGATGATGTAGTCCTCGTCGGCGACGGCGATGGCGCAGAAGCGCTGCGCGCCGAGCTTCTCCTCGAGGATGGGATCGAAGCCGGGATCGCTCGGGTCCATGACCACGATGCCGTTCTCGAGCACCAGCTCGATGGGCTTGTAGTTCTTCGGGACGTCGATGCCGAGCTCCCCCTCGTGCTGCTGCCCGAACCGCGCCACGAGCTCGTAGCACTCCTCGCGCGATTCGTACACGCGCCCGCCGGTGATCCCCAGCTCATCGCGGAAGTTGGCCGCGATCGTCTCCGCGATCTGCGTGACAGTCGTCGACGGCGACTCGGTGGTGTCGATCTGTTCGAGCGTGCGCTCGACCTGGGTGAGGAGGCGTTTGTAATCCACGGCTTCGCAGTTGTTAGCGGTTAGCTGTTAGCTCTTAGGAGGACGGCGGTCGTCTTTTGCGATTTGCTGCTGGAGGTTTTTGATCAGGCCGTTCAGAAGGCGCGAGACCTCGCTCGCTTGTTCGAGCAACTCTTCGAACTGCTCACGCGCAAGATAGCCTAGATTGAATGCCGCTTCGAGCTGCGTCTGCACTTCGTATGACGAGCCGCGTGCTCTCGCGACCATCTGAAGGAACTCTTTCTTCGAGAGTCGCCCTCGCCCTTCGGCGATATCACTTGGAATCGCAACGACCGCGCGGCACAGCTGATCGACCAATCCGTAACGCTCCCGGGTGGGAAGCGACTTTGTGGCGTTGTAGACATTGGTGATCAGCGCCATCCCCTTCTGCCAAGCGATCAGATCACGAAACGATTCACTCACCCCGTCGTCTCTCCTAACAGCTAAGAGCTAACCGCTAATAGCTGAGCACCTGCCCATCCACCGCGTACGGCGCCTCCACCCCAAGCGCCCTTAGCACCGTCGGGTACACATCCCCGATGTAGGGCGCGCGGTCCGTGGCCAGCTTCCGGTTCGTGAAGAAGATCCCCTTCACGATCTCGGGGTCGACGGAGCAGTGGTCGCCGCTCCACACCGCTTTGTTGTCCTCGAAGACGTTCTTGGGGACGCCGCCGAGGGAGGTTTGCCAGGAGACGCGGTAGCCGTCGTTGTTCATGACGAAGAGGTCGGGGATCATGTTGGGGTCGAACTTTTTGTAGGCCTCCTCGCGCGTGACGACGCGGCGGACGGGGTGCTCGCCGGTTTGTTCGTCCACCATCGCCACCAGCTTCGTTTTGAGCTCCTGCTTCAGGGCCTCGTATTCGGCGCCGGGCTCGACGATGCCCTGCGACTCGCGCCCCTTCAGGTTCACGTACACCTCGCCGAGGCCCATGGCGTAGGCGCGGGTCTTCGACCAGTCGACGTTCTCCCAGAACTGCCCCTGGTCGAAGAGCATCTCCAGGTCGCGCTCTTTCGCCTCCACGCCCGTCTTCAGCGTCATGTAGCGGTTCAGGACGAGCCAGGTGTTGTAGTGGACGTGACGGCGGAACGAGGCGAAGCCGTGGTCTGAGGCGACCAGCAGCAGCGCGTTCTTCTTCTCCGCGGCAGCCATGGCGTCGCCGACGATCTGGTCCATGAGCTGGTAGGACTTCAGCAGCGCGTCGCCCCACTCCGCGGCCAGCTTCGCGTCGTACGCAGGATGCTTCGGATCGACGATGCGCCAGAAGACGTGGCCCACGCGGTCAGGGAACTCGAAGCACTGCACGATCAGGTCGTCGTCGCCGGCGAGGAACGAGTCGAACAGCTTCCGCGACTGCGTGACCGTCCACTCCATGTCGTCCCAGAACATCTGCTCGGTCGCAAACCCCTCGGAGATGGCCCAGGTGTCGATCTGCCAGCCGATGGTCTTGTACAGCCCCTGTTCTTTGGCCAACTGCGGCGCCCAGCCCGCGGGCGACGAGATCTTGAAGCCCGGCGGCAGCGCACGCGGATCGAAGTTGATCGGCGAGAGGTAGAGCTTCACCTCCGGCTGCACGGAGATCAGGTGGAAGCGGCTGATGCCGCGCACTTTGATCAGCGGATTGAAGGGGAAGACGAAGTCGACCCACCCCGACCACTCCCCCGCCCTCAGCGTGTACGACTTGCCGCTGACGTCGATCTTCACCGAGTTGCGGTCGTCGGCGACGGTGAGGGTCATGGGGATGGAGATGAACGGCGGATCGTCGAACAGCTTGTTCGGCGGCCCCTGGATGGTCGTCCCGATGATGCCTTTGTTGTCCTCGAGCTGGACCACCTCGATGGAGAACTCGTTGCTCCCGCCGGCGCGGTTGAAGTCGAGCTCGGAGGTGAAGTAGAACGGCTTGCCGACGCGCGCCGACAGGTCGGGGACACCGAGGCCGGAGAGCATGTGCCCCTCATGAAAGTCGGTGGCCGGAAAGGTCACGGGGACGTGCACGACCGTGGCTTTCTTCCCGCTCTTCGCTGCGGCCTCCCAGAAGGGGATGCCCTGGCGGCGGTTGATGACGCCGGGACGTTTGGTGGGGATGTATTTGCCGACGACGAAAAACAGCCCGCCCGCGACCGCCAGGCCGATGCCGAGGGTGACCAGGCTCCCCATGCGGTGCCGCAGCAGCATGAGGATTCCCGCGATCGCGGCGAAGAGCAGCAGCGCGATGAGCGCGATGAAGAGCGCATTGCGCTTCCCGAACAGCAGCGGCTCGGTGGTCTCGTCGAAGGCGGCGAAGACCGGCAGGTACGTCTTCGGATCGCGGCGGAGGAAGTCGAAGATGCCGGTGCGGCCGGGGTCGATGCCGGTGCTGAAGGTCGACCACGAGACGGGCGTCTGCGCGGGGGTGGTCGGGAGCAGCGGGCGGAACGTCCCCTGCGCGCGGAGCCTGGCCAGGTTCGGCAGCTTCCCCTCGTTCATCCACCGCTCGGTGTAGCGGGCGTCGACGCCGTCGAAGCCGAGGACGATCACTTTCTGCTGCGCGTGGAGAGCCGTTGCCGCGAGGACGGCAGCGGCAAAGGCAAGTGTTCTGAACGACATGCGCGCATGATACTGGTTGGCGGTTGACGGTTGGCGGTTGGCGGGAGATGACGCGTCGAGGATGAAGCGGGCCCGCCAACCGCCAACCGACAACCGTCAACCCCTACTCGGCATTCGTCTTGTAACGACCGCGTCCGAGGAGTAAGAGCATGAAAATTCGCCAGTTGATCATGGTCGCGATCGCTTCGTCGGTCGTGATGCTCGCCGCGTGCGGCGGCGGCGAGAACAAAAACGGCGGCAACGCCGGTGGCAGTGGCGACGCGAACCGCGTCGTGATCGGTCTCAAGAGCAGCCCGACGAACCTCGATCCCCGCGTCGGCAACGACAACGCCTCGGGGCGCATCTTCGATCTCTGCTGCCGCGGCCTCGTGCGCGTCACGCCGGAGATGGACTACGCCCCCGACCTGGCCGACCGCTGGGAAACGCCCGACGACCGCACGGTCATCTTCCACCTGAACCCGAACGCGAAGTTCCAGGACGGCAAGCCCGTCACCGCGCAGGACGTGAAGTGGACGTACGACTCGATCATGGCCGAGAACTTCGTCTCGTCGAAGAAGTCGGGCTACTCGGCCGTCGAGAGCATCGAGGCGCAGGACGCACACACCGTCGTCTTCCACCTCAAGGAGCCGAACGGCGGTCTCTTCGACAACCTGAACGTGGGCATCGTCCCGCAGGGAACAGATACGAACGTCGCCAAGACGAAGCCGATCAGCTCCGGCCCGTACCGCGTCGTCAACTTCAAGACGGACGAGGTCGTGGAGCTGGAGGCCTCGGAGCACTGGCACCAGGGCACGCCGAAGATCAAGAACCTCTCCGTGCGCGTCATTCCCGACATGACCACGATGGTGCTGGAGATGCGCCGCGGAACCATCGACCTGGAGATCAACCAGATTCCGTTCGAGAACGTGGCCGAGTTCGAGAAGAGCGACAAGCACCAGGTGGTGAAGAAGCCCGGCTCGGTCTGGCAGTACCTCGCCTTCAACCTGAAGGACCCGACGCTGTCGAAGGTGGAAGTGCGCCGCGCCATCGCGCACGCCATCGACCGCCAGCGCATCGTGACGGACCTGCTGGGCGGACACGGCGTGCCGACCGACACGATGTTCGGCGAGGGACACTGGGCCCGCGCCACGAACCTGCCGACGTACGGCTACGATCCAAACAAGGCCAAGCAGCTCCTCGATCAGGCGGGGTTCCGCGATCCGGACGGCGACGGCCCGCGGCCGCGCTTCACGCTGAGCTTCAAGACCTCGACGGACACGGAAGCAAACCTGCGGACGCAGATGATCCAGCAGATGCTGCAGCAGGTCGGGATCAAAGTGGACATCCAGCAGAGCGAGTTCGGGACGTTCCTCGAGGACGTGTCGAAGGGCAACTTCCAGCTCTACTCGCTGAGCCGCAACGGCATCCAGGACCCCGATTTTTACTACGTCATCTTCCACTCGAAGAACGTCCCGCCCGAGGGACAGAACCGCGGGTACTACAACAACCCGCGCGTCGACCAGTTGATCGCCGAGGGGCGGGCCACGTTCGACCGCACGCGGCGCAAGCAGATCTACGGTGAGATCCAGCGCATCGTGCAGGAAGACCTGCCGTACATCTCGCTCTATCACCAGATCAACGTGGCGGTGATGGACAAGGACCTGCAGGGCTACACGATGTATCCGGCCGGCTTCTGGCTGGGCATCCCGGGGATGAGTCGAACCGGGCAGTGATCGACGCGCAGACGGTCGTTGTCCGCCTTCTGATCGCCCTCGCGTTCGGCGCCGCGATCGGTGTCGAGCGCGAGTGGCGTCAGAAGCAGGCCGGGCTCAAGACGATGTCGCTGGTGGCACTGGGCGCGGCGGCGTTCGCGCTGATGTCGGATACGTTCGGGCCGTCGAATCACAATCCCGGGCAGATCGCCGCCGCGGTGGTCGGCGGCATCGGCTTCATCGGCGCGGGGGTGATCATGCACCGCGGCCTGACCGTGCAGGGGCTGACCACCGCCGCGACGCTGTGGGCCGATGCGAGCGTCGGCGTGGCGGCCGGGCTCGGGCAGATTCCGCTGGCCATCGGCCTCGGCACGGGGATCGTGATCATCCAGATCGTCGGCCGCGGGATCGAGCAGCAGATCCGCCGCTTCCGCCGCAAGGAAGCGCCGGGACGCTTCGAGCTGCGCGTGGAGTCGGATGAGAGCGCGCTGCACGAGATCAGCGAGGCGTGGGCACCCTACGGCCCGGCGCTGCGCCGCTCGGTGCAGCGGAGCCTCGAGCGCGTGATCGTGCGCGTGGTGATGCGGGCCACGAAGTCGGTGGACCTCGGCGCGCTGGAGGAAAAGCTCGTGGCGATCGAGGGGGTGCGCCGGGTGGACGTGCGGCACCTGGGGATCGAAGACGAAACCTGAGGGGTAGTTGCTGGTTGTCGGTTTTCCGCCCCCACGCACCCGTTGCTACTCAGGCGCGGCATGAATGAGCAACGGGTGCGTGGGGGGTGGAAAACCAGCAGCCAGCAACCACCGGAGGACAGGCCCGGCCTGTCCTCCGATGACAACGCTAGTACTCCCCGCAGACCGTATCGATCAGCATCGCGCAGACCTGATACGGGTCCATGTTCGCCGCGGGGCGGCGGTCTTCGAAGTAGCCGTAGCCGAGGTTGGCCGTGGCCATGGGGATGCGGATCGAGGCGCCGCGGTCGCTCGTGCCGGAGCGGAAGTGCGTGATGGGCGCGGTCTCGTGCATGCCGGTCAGGCGCTCCTCGTTGTGCGCGCCGTAGACGGCGATGTGCTCGTGGTGGCGCTTCTCGAGCTTGCGCATCGCCTCCTCGATGATCTTCATGCCGCCGGGCTGGCGCATCTCCTTCGTGGAGAAGTTCGTGTGCGCGCCGGCGCCGTTCCAGTCGCCCTTGACCGGCTTCGGATACAGCGTCGCGCTGACCTCGAACTCCTCGCCGATGCGATACAGCAGCCACCGCGCGAGCCACAGCTCGTCGGCCACGTCCAGCGGCCCGATGGCCCCGATCTGGAACTCCCACTGCGCCGGCATGACCTCGGCGTTGGTGCCAACGATGTGGATGCCGGCGCGCATGCAGGCGTCGGCGTGCGCCTCCACGATGTCGCGGCCGAACACTTCATCGCTTCCCACGCCGCAGTAGTAGCCTCCCTGCGGTGCCGGGAAGCCGTGGTCCGGCCATCCCATGGGGCGGTTCCCTTCGAAGAGGGTGTACTCCTGCTCGATCCCGAACCACGGATCGTGATCCTTGTACTTTTCGCTGAGCTCGCGGAGCGCCGCACGGGTGTTGCTCCAGTGCACCGAACCGTCGGGGTTCAGCACCTCGCAGAGGACGAGGACGTCGTTCTCGCGATGGAGGGGATCGGGGATGAATTTTACGGGACGGAGCAGCAGGTCGGAGAAGTGACCGCTGGCCTGCGCGGTGCTCGATCCGTCGAAGCCCCACTCCGGGATGTCGTCGAGCTTCTTGACCGGGTGATCGAGGATCTTCGTTTTGGAACGAAGCTTCGCGGTCGGTTTCTGTCCGTCGATCCAGATGTATTCAGCCGTGATTTTGCCCAAGGTAATACCTCCTCGAGTGATTGGGGGGGACTACCGTTTCACGATAGCACGTAGGACGGGCTTCAGCCCGTCCGGGCGGGGCTGAAGCCCGCCCTACGTTTGGGCCGCGTCGGAGAGACTGCTGCCCGAAGATGTCAGAAACGTCTCGTCCCACACCACGGCCTGGTTGCGGCCGAGGGATTTCGCGCGGTACATCGCGGCATCGGCGCGGCGGAGGAGCTCCCCTTTTTCGAGCTCCACGGCGCTGGTGATGGCGGGATCGGGCGTGTAGACGGCGATGCCGATCGACGCGGAGAGAATCCCCGACAGGTGCAGCGGCGGCATGCTGAAGCCCCACTCGCGCGACAGGAACACGGTCGACTCGACGGCCTGGCGGATCTCGTCGGCCACGCGCAACGCCTCCTCCATGGTCGCCTCCGGCAGCACCATCACGAACTCGTCGCCGCCGTAGCGCGCCACCGTGGCGTCGGGATGCTGCACGATCCGCTTGAGGAGGAAGCCGACCTCGCGCAGCACCTGGCTGCCGGCCAGATGGCCGTGGCAGTCGTTGACGACCTTGAAGCGGTCGAGGTCGAGGAAGAGCAGGATGGCGTCCTTCCCGCTCGCGCGCGCGGCGCTCATCGTCTCGGTGAGGCGCACGTGGAACCAGCGGTCGTTGTAGAGGCCCGTCAGGTCGTCCTTCTTCGCCAGCTCGTGCGCGCGCTTGGCGTCGAGCGCGTTCTGCAGCGTGAAGGACGTGTAGCCGGCGAAGATCTCCAGCAGGGTCATGTCGCGGCGGGTGAAGGTCTTCCCCTCCAGCCGGTTGATCAGCTCCAGCACGCCGCAGACGTGTTTGCCGATGTAGATCGGCACAGCCACGATGGAGTGCGTCGTGTAGCCGATCTGCGTGTCGATGTTGCCGTAGAAGTACTGGTCGCTCTGGGCGTCGGCGGAGAGGTACGGCGTGCCGCTCTGGTAGACGCGGCCGACGATGCCGTGGCGCGCGGAGAGGCGGTGCCCGACGAGGTTGCTGCTGGACTCGCCGAAGGTGGCGATGAAGACCAGCTCGTTGTCACGCCGGGAGGCCACTTTGCGGAACGGGTCGTCGAGGAGGATCGACCCCGACTCGGAGGGCACGAACTCGTAGGCTTTCTGCAGGATCTGCCGCAGGACGAGGTCGAGATCGACGTCGTCCTTGAGCGACAGGCCGGCCTTGTGGCGCTCCAGGAAGCGCTCGAGCTGCGGCGTCTCGAGAGAGTGAAACTGAATCAAACCGTCGGATTATAGGTCTTCGGCGGCGCGGGCCTCGATCTCGAAGGAGATGGCCGCGTACGCGGCGTGTCCGTTCCGGAGGCGCACCCAGTGCCGGGCGTACTCCGACAGGTAGCGCCAGAGGAAGCGAAACAGCCCCAGCCGGTGCACCTGCCGCACGTGCGCGAGCTCGTGCTTCATCAGCCGCTCGAAGGCGCGCGAGGCCAGGGCCTCGCGGACGTAGATGCGGCGCCCGAGGGTGATGGCGATGACGCCGCGCATCAGGAAGGGGCGCAGCCACCACGGGTAGCCGACGCGCACGACGGCCTTCGATTCGTCGATGACGGCCAGGAGAGCGGGCGGCAGTTGCATCCTTCTATAATCCGCCCCCATGCGCAGAACGTACCTGTTCGCTCTCCTCTTCACCACGCCGCTCTTCGCCCAGCAGGACTGGAGCAAAATCGAGATCAAGGCGCAGCAGGTCGCCGGCTCGGTGTACATGCTCACCGGCAGCGGCGGGAACATCGGCGCCTCCATCGGCGACGACGGTATTGTCATCATCGACGATCAGTACGCGCCGCTGGCGCCGAAGATCGAGGCCGCGCTGAAGCTGATCACGCCGAAGGCGGTGCGCTTCATCCTCAACACGCACTACCACGGCGACCACACCGGCGGGAACGAGCACTTCGGCAAGACGGCGCCGATCGTGGCGCACGAGAACGTCCGGAAACGCCTCGCCTCCGGCACCACGCGCCGCGGCACCAGCACGCCGCCCGCGGCGCCCGGCGCGCTGCCGGTGCTGACGTTCAACGAAAGCGTGACCATTCACCTCAACGGCGAGGACGTCCGCGCCGTGCACACGCCGCACGGCCACACCGACGGCGACTCGGTGATCTGGTTCACGAAGTCGAACGTCGTGCACATGGGCGACCAGTTCTTCAACGGCTTCTTCCCCTTCGTGGACGTGGAGAACGGCGGCAGCGTGCGCGGCATGATCCACAACGTCGACCACGTCATCGACATGCTCCCCGACGACGCGAAGGTCATCCCCGGCCACGGCCCGCTGTCCGACAAGAACGGCCTGCGCCGCTTCGTCTCCACGCTCAAGGCCACCAGCGCCGCCGTCGAGGCGGGCATCGCCGCGGGGAAAACGCTGGAGCAGCTCAAGAGCGAGAAGGTGCTGGCGGCGTGGGACTCGTGGGGGCAGGGATTCATCAAGACGGATGACTGGATCACGACGCTGCACGGGGAGCTGACGGCCAAGCGCTAGCTTTTCTTCAGGTATGAGGTACGAGGTACGAGGTACGAGGTACGAGTGGCTCCGCTTCGGCGCGCTCTGCGCTCCAGCCACAGGCGCCGATCGTGCCCGAGCGGAGCACTCGTACCTCGTACCTCGTACCTCGCACCTAAGATTTTCGTTTCACTGACAACGTGAGCTCGAACCGCGCTACCGGCTCGTCGCCGTACTTGGACGGCACGGTGGCGGTGACGCGCACGGTGGCGTCGTGGCGCTCTTCGCTGGCGAGCGCGCGGCGGACGAGGTCCGTGACGATGGGGCCGTCGATGTTGGTGAAGAGGACGTCGCCGTCGGCGCGCTTGAGGAACTCGCCGCGGATGTCCTTGAAGAGGAAGCTCACCCGCGCCTTCTGCTGCATCACCAGGTGGAAGCAGATCAGCCCCGCCGCGACGTCGGCGCCCATGCAGAGCGTACCGAGGTACATGGCGGCGATGTCGCGGCGCCGGGTGATCCAGTTCAGCGGGATCTTCACCACGCAGCGGTCCGCGCTCAGCTCGAGGACTTTCGGGCGCACGAGCCAGAGCAGCCAAACGTTCTGCAGCGACCAGAGTCGGACCATCGTCGTCGGTTTCATCGTTTCCTGCCTTGGGACCGGAGCACGCGATCGTACAGCGCATCGGGGGCGTGGCGGAGAAAACGCATCATCATCGACGTCCCGCGCGGGAACTCCACGACGCGCTTGCCGCGCTCCAGGCCGTCCGCGATGATCCGCGCCGCGCGGCGGGCGTCCATGAGGAACGGCATGCGGAAGCGGTTCTTCGCGGTCATAGCCGTCTCGACGAAGCCGGGATTGACGATGGTCACGCCGACGCCGTACGGGGCCAGCTCGACCCGCGACGCCTCCAGGAAGGCCTGCATGGCCGCCTTGCTCGCCGAGTAGGGCGCGGCCGCGGGAAGTCCGCGCAGGCCGGCCAGCGAGGCGATGCCGGCGAAACGGCCGGAGCGGCGCTCGATCATCGACGGGATGACGGCGTCGTAGAGCGCGAACATCCCCAGCACGTTCACGCGGAAGACCTGCTCCGCGTCGGCGAAGCTGAACGTCGCCGCGTGATTGGGGATGCTCACCCCGGCGTTGGCCACCGCCAGGTCGAAGGGACCGCGCACCGCCGCCCGCACCGCCTCCCGGTCCGTGACGTCGCACGCCACCGCCTCCGAGCGCGGCAGCTTCTCGATCAGTTCCACGCGCCGCGCGAGGAGCAGCAGTTCCCACCCGCGGCGCGACAGCTCGCGCGCGAGCTCGAGGCCGATGCCGGAAGATGCTCCTGTGATGACCGCTCGCATGGTCCTCTACGTTATCCTGAAGCCTCGATGACTGCCTCTCTGCCGCAATCGCATCACGATTACTCGTTCGCGGACTATCTCATGCTCGAGCGTGACAGCGAGATCAAGCACGAATTCGATGCGGGCGAGATTCTGGCCATGTCCGGCGGAACGGCTCGGCACAGCGCGCTTGCTGCGAAGATTACCGCCGCACTGGAAACAACACGCGTTCCCGGCTGCACCGTGTTCCAGTCCGATATGAGGGTCCGCGTCGTTGCGACCGGCCGCGCCACATACCCCGATGTCTCGATGGCTTGCGGCGCCATTGAATACGATCCCGACGACGCGGCACGCACGACGATCACGAACCCCGTACTCATCGTCGAAGTCCTTTCCGTGACGACAGAGAAAGGCGATCGCGGAAACAAATGGATGCACTATCAGCGCATCCCCTCGCTCCAGGAGTACGTGCTCGTCAGCCAGGAGCCGCGCATCGAGATCTTCCGCCGCACGCCCTCCGGCACGTGGGAGTACTCCGAATTCCAGGAAGGTGGCGTGAGACTCGCCACCGGCCCCGCGCTCGATCTCTCCATGCTGTACGCCGACCTTCCTCTCTGAAAGGTCGGATGCGCGCTGAACGTGCAAGATGGCTCGCCGGAGGAGTGATCGCCCTGATCGGGGTCTGCATCGCCGTGGCCGCCAATCCGCTCAACCTCCCCGAGTCGTGGCTGGAGTGGTGGCTGGAGCGGAAGATGCCGGACCATGCGTCGATCGTCACCGTGCGCACACTGGTCGAGGACGAAGGGTGGAAGACGGTCGAGGACTGGCAGGTCGGCGACGGCTTCCTCGTGCAGGTGCTCCTCGGCCGCGAGTGGCCGCCGCGGCGCCGCCACGTGATGGCCTTCTTCGTCTTCGACCCGTACGGCCGCCTCCGCGGCACGTCGGTGCGGAAGGGTCACTCCCTCACTTCACCTTCGGGAGTCGTACTCCCTCGCTGAACACCGCCTCGAAGAGATCGCCCACCTTGGCCAGGCGGTTCGGCATCGTGCGCAGGTTGTACTTCAGCGGATCGAGCTTCGGCGTGATCTCGCTCCACTTCAGCGGCGCGGACACGGGCGCGCCGTCGATCGCGCGCAGCGAATAGGGCGCGACGACGGTCTTGCCGTAGCCGTTCTGCATGCAGTCGAGGTAGAGCCGTCCGCGGCGCTGGGCGAGCGCGCGCTCGACGGTGATGCCCGGCACCTTGGCCGCGACGGCCGCCGCGATCGAGCACGCAAAGTCGGCCGCCTCCTCGTGCGAGTAGCCGCGCGCGAGCGGGACGAAGACGTGAATGCCGCGCTTGCCCGAAGTCTTCGGGACGCTGGGGAGCTCGAGGTTCTCGAGCAGCTTGCGCATCACGCCGGCCGCCTCAATGGCCTGCTCGATCCCCTTGCCCTTGGCGGGATCGAGATCGAACAGCACCCAGTCCGGCTCCTCCAGACTCTCCGCGCGCGACGACCACATGTGGATCGTCAGCGCGGAGCGCTGCGCGAGCCAGCGCAGCGCGTCGACGCTGTCGACGACGAGGTGCTTCGCCACGCCGCTCTTCGTGGTGCGGGTCGGCGTGTCGACGATGCGCAACCACTCCGGCCCGTCCTTGACGCTCTGGTGAAACCACGACGGCTTGTGGATTCCCTGGTTCCAGTGCTCGAGCGCGAGCGGACGGTCGGCCAGCGCGCGCAGCATCGGGCCGGCCATGGCCTCGTAGTAGTCGACGACATCCTGCTTGGTAATGCCGTCTTTGGGGTAGAGCAGGCGATCGGGGTTGGTCAGCGTGACGCGTGAAGACGTAGGGCGGGCTTCAGCCCGCCCCGGACGGGCTGAAGCCCGTCCTACGTTTACGGGCTTTTCGTGCACGACTTCCTCCACTGCTTTGTCCTCGCGCAATCCGAGGAACGAAGGATGACGCAGACGATGATCGCTCGTCCATTCGGTGAACGACACCTGTCCGACGAGGCGCGGATACACCCACGTGGCGGTCTTGATGCGCGGGGCGTCCTTGACCGGCGCTTTCGGCACGACGTCCTTGCGCAGCTCGTCGGCGAGCCACGAGCGCATTTTCGCGGAAAAGCCGGTGCCGACCTTGCCCGCGTAGCGGAGCGCGCCCCCTTCGTTCACGGCGAGGTGCAGCGAGCCGATGTCGCGCGAGTTGGCGCTGCTCGGCTGCCAGCCGACGATGACGAACTCCTGCTGCTGGATGGCCTTGATCTTCAGCCACTCCTTCGAGCGCCGCGTCTCGTAGACCGATCCCTTGCGCTTGGCGATCACACCTTCCCAGCCGCCCCTGGCCGCGTGCTGCAGCGCTTCCTCCCCCGTCATGTCGAGCGTCTCCGCGACGGAGATGCCGGCCGGCGGCTTCGCGAAGGTCTTCTGCAGCAGCTTGCGCCGCTCCTCGTACGGGCGGCGGCGGAGGTCCTGGCCGTCGAGCCAGAGGATGTCGAAGAGGACCAGGCGCTCCTTCCCCCCCTGCTGCAGGAGCTGGAACCGCGGAGCCCCTTTCTCGTCGAGGACCACCACCTCGCCGTCGACCACGACTTCCTTCGCCTTGACCTTCTGCAGCGCCTCGAAGATGCGCGGGAAGCGCGGCGCGAGATCGAGCTCGTTACGGCTGAGCATGGCCACGTTGCCGCCGGTGATGGCGATGACGGCGCGGAAGCCGTCGTATTTGAGCTCGTACAGCCACTCGTCGTCGTTCTTGGGCGGACGATCGGCAAGCGTGGCCAGCATCGGCGGGAAGACTTTTTTCAGTAATTGTCTGGGCGTCATGAGCTCTCGACCGGCAGCGGCGCGATCACGCGCACCTCGTCGAATCCTTCTGCGAGCGTGGGGGGAACGAGTTTCTTGGCGGTGACGAAGATGGCCACGTCGGGCACGCGCGCCGGAGCTGCTCTCCTGCGATTGCGCGCTACCGCGTCCTTCACCGCACTCTCGAAAAAGTACGCGGCGACGCGGGCGCCGTGACGGCGTCCCTGCGCGATGAGGGGCGCGCGCACGGCGGGCGTGGGGCTGGTGTTGTCCACCACCACGGAACGGCCGGCCGCCAGGGCCTCGTCGATCATCCGCTGCTGCGTCGCGTCGCGATTCCGCGCGTTCTTCATCAGGTCCTTGCTCACATGCACGTGCGTTGCCGCGAGATGGGCGTGGTAATACGTCGATTTGCCCGCGGCCTGCAGACCGACGAAGATGATGAGCTCCAGCGGCATCGACGGAGGATAAACATGAAGTGGCTGAAATGGTTCATCGCCGGCACGCTCGCCGTCCCCCTCGGACACCAGATCGCCCTCTGGCTTCTCAACATCGCCGGTGTAATCGACCGCGCCCCATTCGCCATGTCCCCGACGAGACCATTCGGCGTCCCCTCGGTCATCTCCCTCTCGTTCTGGGGCGGCGTCTGGGGCGTGATCCTCGGGCTGATCCTCGTCCGCGCCCGCGGCCCGAATTTCTGGTGGCTCGCCACGATCGTCGGCGCGCTCGCTCCCACGCTCGTCGCCGGACTGGTCGTCGCGCCGCTGAAAGGCATGCCGGTGGGCAGCAACGCGAAGCTCTTCCTGGTGGGGCTGATCGTCAACGGGGTGTGGGGAATGGCGACGGCGCTGTTCTACCGGATGATGCAGCGCGAGCGCTGATGGCCCGCTACATCAAACGCTTCAAGTCCCTCTCCTCCGCCGGGCCGACCGAGGAGCGGGGATTCGCGATCTGGGCGGGCTACGATATCGTCGGCGTCGACGCCGACCTGTCGGCGCAAGGGTTGCTGAACGTCGAGAGGTGGAGCGATGAGGAGCTGGCGGCGCGAGGCGTGACCACGTTCCTCCGCGTCGGGCCGGACGACGCGGCGCTCTACGCGAAGCTCGGAATCGAGAGAGAGGGAACTGAATGACGCACGATCACGATGACAAGCTGCCCATTGCCATTCCCCTGGACGTGTTGAAGCAGCAGGCCGCCGAGGTTGCGGCGGCGATGCAGTCGGGAGAGATGAGCGCGGCGCTGCGGGAGCGCTTCGTCAACATCCGCGCGGCGCTCTTCCAGCGCGGCATTTTCGATCCCGTGCTGGTGCGCTTCGACAGCGCCACCGCGCCCCGCGCGACGGCGCAGGAGATCGCCGAGCAGCTCGCCACCGTCGCCACGAACTTGTAGCAGGCCCACGACTTCGTTCGGTGGTACCCTGCCCTCAGACCGCAAATAACGGAAAATGTTCGAGACCGTCGTCCCGGAAACGGTGGCTCCGCGGAGCCGTAAGTTGCTCTACGAGACGCTGCCGGTGTCGGTCGCATTGCACGTGCTCGCCGGCGGTGCGGTCCTGGTCGGCACGGTCTGGAACGTCGTCTTTCCCGAGCACTCCCCGCGCATGTACGCGGCCTATCAGCTCGCCGCCGCGCCACCTCCTCCTCCGCCGCCACCTCCTCCGCCGCTCGTGAAGGCACAGGTCGTGTCGCAGGCGCGTGCGGTGCCGGTGAAGATGCCTTTCGTCGCCCCGACCATCATCCCGGACGAGATCCCGATCGTGGAGGCGGCGCCCGTGCCGCTGACCGACCTCCCGGTCGTGCCCCTGGCCGACGACGCCGGACTGGCAGGCGGGCTGGAGGGGGGGATCGAGGGTGGCGAAGTCGGCGGAGAGATCGGCGGCGTGATCGGCGGCGTCGCGCCTCCCCCGCCACTGGTGAACCCCAATCAGGTCGAGATCAAGCGCGACGATCCGCTGCCGCTGGGCGTGATCATGCAGGAGTACCCGAATTACCCCGGCTCCGCGCAACGGCGCATGCTGGAAGACACGCTGGTGGTGCGCTACATCATCGGCAAGAACGGCCGGGTCAAGGAAGTGATCGTGCTGACGCCGCCGGAGCACGAGGAGTTCGCCCGCGAGACCGTCAGCAAGATCCGCCAGTGGCGTTTCCATCCCTTCCGCGACGCGGAAGGAAAGCCGAAGGAAGTGGCCCACGAGCTGACGGTCAACTTCCGGCTGGTGCGGAAGGCCACGACGGCGGCGAAGTAGCTACGGCTTCGTCCGGCCGGTCGTGACCGACGCCATCTGCCACTTCTCGCCCACCCGCTTCAGGAAGTAATACTCCTGCACTTCCCGCTGCGGCTGCCGGAAGACCACGCGCACCACCGCGACCTTGCCGTCGCGCGTGAACGCGGGGCGCGCCACCTCGACCACCGCCTCCACGCCGCCCGTCGAGTGCGCGATCTTCTCCCAGTCGTATTTGCCGTCGACGCGCAACTCGCCCGCGTCGCCGAGCGGCACCGACGCCGGCAGCTCGGGCAAGGCGATGGCCTCGCGGTTGTTCTCCTTCATCGACTCCAGGAGCTCGTCCACCTGCTCGAGCGTGCTCGGCGGGACGCGCAGCGTGATCGGGTCGAGCGTGCCGTCGGCCATCGTCTCGGCGATGAAGAGCGACTGGCGCGCGTCGGGGTGCGAACGGTTGTCGAGAAAGTACTTCTCCATCACCTGACGAATGATCGTGGCTTCATCGGCGGCCGGAACGGTGAGCGCGGCGATGAGTGCGAGCGTCGTTGTGATCATGCCGTTGCGACGATCATCCTCCGCGCCAGGTTTCGGCGGCCCGATCCTTGCTCTTTCCCGAAGCGGTCTGAGGTCATGTCCGCGGATCCTTTACGTTTCCCCTATCGCAACGAGCTGAACATGCCCGTGGTCGGCCTGGAGGCCGAGTTCCGCGTGTACGTCGACGGCCGTGAAGTGGTGCCCGAGGAGTACTGGAAGACGCCCGCGGCCTTCATCGAAAAACCGCTGCTCGAGCGCAGCCGCAAGTCGTCGCAGATGCCGACCGGCGGCGCGGTGTACTTCGACGGCGGCGTGCTCGAGGTCGCCACGCCCGTGATCGAGATTGCCCCGCAGTGCACCGCCCGCGTGGTGCGCAGCCTGTGGGAGCAGATCGGCTTCGTGCGCGACCAGCTCGACGGCTGGGAGCGCCGCAACGCGAAAGACGTGCGCCTCGAGGCGTTCAGTTGTCACTTCAACATCTCCTACGAGCTCGCGCGCGAGGAGCGCAACCGCAACCGCACCATCCAGAAGCTGGCGCTGCTGCTCGCCTATCTGCTGCCCATCCCGGTCCTCGTCTGCGGCGCGAACCGCCGCTCCAGCGGGATGGGCGTGCGTCCGCGCCGGGACCGCATCGAGATCACCCTCGACTTCACCCCCGATCCCGGGATGATGGCCGCGACGACGGCACTCATCGTCGGCGTCGTGCGCGACGTGATCTTCTGGCCGTCCTACCGGGTCGAGGAGCTCGAGGCGCGCGGGCTGCCGATCCTGGCCGGCGTCACGCCCGGCAAGCACGCCACGCGCAATGGCTGGGTGACGCGCGACTTTCACTTCCCGCGCAATCCGTTCACCACCGGCGTGGACGACGGTGTGTGGCCGACGACCGACGGCCGCATGCTGTCGATGCGCGAGATCGCCCTCGAGATCGCGACCGCGTTCCGCGAGTCGATCCGCCGCTGGTCCGATCCGTTCAGCTACCACCTCCTCTTCTCGATCTTCCGTGGCGAGACGCCATCGCTCCTCGACCTCGAGGACCGCCCCGCCGCGTACGACGACGTCGGCCGTGAGGTGCGCTGGGGGACGTCGCTCCCCGAGCTGCACAACTACGCGGAGCTGATGCAGGACGAGCCGCGGCGCCGCGCGTCGGACGTCGAAGAGAAGCTCGCCCCGCCGTGGCGCGGCGAGAGCACCGGCCGCCGCGAGCGCGTCACGCTTCCGACCCGCATCGAGCGCCGGGACGTCCCGGAGCGGCGCAGCGGGGCCCCCCACTCCTCGCCGCGCCTCGGCCGCTCCGCGTACGAGCGCGTCTTCCGCCAGCTCGGCAGCGGCAAGCGCCTGCAGATCGGACGCGAGCTGCTCACGCCCGTCGGTGTCCGCGGCTGGTATCACGCTGTCTTCCGGAACGCACGCGGCGAAGAGCGTGTGCTCTCCATCGATCAGGTGCTGGAGCACGCGGATCGCTGGCGCGCATGAGTTGGCATCGCCTTGGCAATAAGCGCGGTCGGCAGTAGTGGTTCGCTGGCGATAGTAAGCGCGTCGATATTCGCAAGGCGGTCGACGCGCTTCTTTTTTGTCCGCGTGTCGATTTGCGGCTTCTCCATTCGTCTGTACAGTGAAGAAAGGAGAAACCCCATGCCGCAATTTGTTGTCATGCTCCGCGACTCCGGCTCGTTCCCCGGCGACATCAGCCCCGAGGAGATCCAGGCCATCATTCAAAAATATGGCGACTGGATTCAATCGATGGGTGGAAAGGGGCAGAAGCTCCGCGACGGCGAAGGTCGCATCGTCGTGCGCGACCGCGAGCGCGTGACCGTCACCGACGGACCGTACGCCGAGTCGAAGGAAGTCCTCGGCGGATACTTCCTGGTCGAGGCGGAGAGCTACGACGAGGTGGTGAGCCGCTGCCAGGACTCGCCGCACCTCGAGTACGGCTCGATCGAAGTGCGCCAAGTAGAGATGTAGGGCGGGCTTCAGCCCGCCGGCACTCGCCATGACCGAATCCGTCCACGGCCTCGTCGACCATCTGTTCCGCCACAGCGCGGGACAGATGGTCGCCACGCTGACACGCGTCTTCGGCGCGGAGCACCTCTCGCTGGCCGAGGAGGTGGTGCAGGAGGCGCTCATCGCGGCGCTGCAGCAGTGGAGCCTGCGCGGCGTGCCGGACAACCCGCGCGGCTGGCTGTTCCAGGTGGCCCGCAACCGCGCCCTCGACCAGCTCCGCCGCGAGAGCACGCTGCGCGACAAGGAGCCGCAGCTCGTGGCCGCGTTTCGCGAGCGCGCTCCCGAGGAGGAGCCGCTCTTCGCCCACGAGCTGCGCGACGACCAGTTGCGCATGATGCTCATGTGCGGCCATCCTTCGATCCCGAAGGAGAGCCGCACGGCGCTGACGCTGAAGACTGTGGGCGGCTTTTCCGTCGACGAGATCGCCCGCGCTTTCCTGACGAAAAAGGAGACCATCGCCCAGCGGCTCGTGCGCGCAAAGCGGCTGATCCGCGAGGAAGGCATCCCGATGGAGCTGCCGCCGCGCGCGGAGCTGCCGGCGCGTCTCGACTCACTCCTGGAGGTGCTCTACCTCCTCTTCAACGAGGGCTACGGCGCGCACGCCGGAGAAGACCTGGTGCGCGCCGATCTCTGCGCCGAGGCCATCCGCCTCTGCCGTCAACTGGTGGAGCATCCGGCGACGTCGCTGCCGGAAACGCACGCGCTGCTGTCCCTCATGCTCCTGCAGGCCGCGCGCTTGCCGGCGCGCGTCGACGCCGCGGGCGAGCTGGCCACGCTGGAGGAGCAGGACCGCGCGCTGTGGGACCAGCACATGCTGGCCGAGGGGCTGCGCGAGCTGGGACGCTCCGCCGCCGGCGAGCGGCTGACGGCGTATCACGTCGAGGCAGCCATCGCCTCCTGTCACGCGGTAGAGCCCACCGACTGGGAAGCGGTCGTCGCGCACTACGATCGCCTGCTGGAGCTGAAGCCGACGCCCATCGTCACCCTGAACCGCGCCGTGGCCCTGGCCATGGCCCACGGGCCGGCGTTCGGCCTGGCTGCCGCCGAGGAGATCGCGAACCATCCCTCGCTGCGCGACTACCTGCCCCTCTCCGCCACCCTCGGCGAGCTCTCCCTCCGCGCCGGCAATACCGCAAAGGCCGCGGAGCACTTCACCCGCGCCCTGGAGCTGCCCGCCACAATGCCCGAAAAACGCTTCCTGCTCCGCAAGCTCTCTGGAGTGCGGCAGCGCTAGCTGCCGCTCTCTATGCGGAGGCGCCAGCCTCCGCCCCCCGCCGCAGCTTGCGCTGCGGCATCCAAAGCGGCAGCTGGCGCTGCCGCACTCCAGAACGATATCCTCGCCTCATGGATGACGCGCTGTTCACCCTCTACACCGCCCACGTCACGATGCTCAAGATGCGCCACGACGTCGCGCTCTCGGAGTCGAAGTTCGACCACGTCCTGATCGCCTCCGGTGCGCTGCACTACCAATTCCTCGACGACATGCCCTACCCCTTCAAGGTCAACCCGCACTTCAAGAACTGGGTGCCGGTCGTCGACAACCCGAACTGCTTCGTCCTCTACACGCCCGGCATGAAGGGGAAGCTCATTTACTACCAGCCGGTCGACTACTGGCACAAAGTGGCCGGCACGCCGACGGCGAAGTGGGTCGACAAGTGGGAGATCGTGATGATCGCCGACCCCGATCAGGCGAAGCAGCACATCCCCAAGGGCCGCATCGCCTTCCTCGGCGAATGGGACGAGCGCTACGCGGCCTGGGGCGACCTCACGCCGAACCCCGAGGCCGTCATCAACAGCCTGCATTGGGACCGCGCGCAGAAGACCGAGTACGAGATCGAGTGTCTCCGCCAGGCGAACCGCCGCGGCGCGCGCGGACACCGTGCCGCCGAGCGCGCCTTCCGCGAGGGTCTCTCGGAGTACGAGATCCATCTCGAGTACCTGCGCGGAGCCGATCACACCGAAGAGGAAGTGCCGTACGGCAACATCATCGCCCTCAACGAGAGCGCGGCCACGCTGCACTACTACCATCACGTGCGCGAGCGCATCCCCGAGAACGACCTGCACTCGTTTCTCATCGACGCCGGCGCGTCGTACAACGGCTATGCGAGCGACATCACCCGCACCTACTCGCGCCGGCGCGACGAGTTCCAGGAGCTCATCGAGGCCATGGACGAGATGCAGCTCGGGCTGGTGAAGGCGTGCCTCCCGAACACGAACTACCCGGACATCCACATGATGGCCCACCGCGGCGTGGCCAATCTGCTGACGCGCTTCGGCTTCACGCGCGACATCGACGCGGACGGCCTCTTCGAGAAGCGCATCACCTCGACCTTCCTCCCGCACGGCGTCGGCCATTACCTCGGGCTGCAGGTCCACGACGTCGGCGGCTTCATGGCCGACCGTTCCGGCAACACGATCCCCAAGCCCGAGGGGCATCCGTATCTCCGGCTCACGCGCGTCGTCGATCCCGGCCATGTCTTCACCATCGAGCCGGGCCTCTACTTCATCGACTCGCTCCTCGGCGACCTGCAGCAGAGCGACAACGCCAGGTACGTGAACTGGGAGAAGGTGGACGGGTTCCGCAAGTACGGCGGCATCCGCATCGAGGATGACGTGCTGATCCTGGAGGCGGGCAACGAGAACATGACACGCGCGGCCTTCGCCGATGTGGCCTGATTTCGCCTCGACGCGCGAGCTGAAGTCCGTCCTCGACGTGCTCGGGGCGATGATCACGCCGGCCGTGCTGATCCTCGCCTCGAGCTCGCTGCTCATCACCACGTCCGCGCGCTCCATCCGCTGCGTCGACCGCGTGCGCGAGCGCGCCGAGGAGCTGCAGGCCCTCGGCAAAGGGCACGACGAGGGGACGGAGAAGCGGCGCAACCATCTCTTCAAGCAGCTCGAGATCAACACGCGCCGCGCGCGCCTGCTGCAGAAGGCGATGTCGCGCCTCTACCTCGGCATCAGTTTCTTCATCGCCACCAGTGTGGCCATCGGCGTCGTGTCGCTGCTGCACGTCGACCTCGGCTTCGTGCCGATGCTCCTCGGCTTCGTCGGCGCGTTCCTCCTCTTCTCCGCGAGCGTCTACCTCATCTTCGAGTCGCGGCTGGCCATGGCCACCACGTACGAGGAGATGGACTACATCGACCGCAACTACATGAAGCAGGAGTGATGGACGAGCACGCGCTCGTCGAGCTGGCGCTTTTCGTCGTGGCGGGATTCGTCGCGCAGATCATCGACGGCACGCTGAGCATGGGCTACGGCGTGAGCGCCACGACGCTGCTGCTGTCGTTCGGCGTCCCGCCCGCCGCGGCCAGCGCCAGCGTGCACACCGCCGAGGTCGTGGCCACCGCCTTCTCGGCCTGGAACCACTGGCGGCTGAAGAACGTGATCGCCTCGTTCGTGAAGCGCCTGCTCATCCCCGGCGTTATCGGCGCGGTGGCCGGCGCGTACGTGCTGACGTCGGTGCCGGGAGAGGTCATCAAGCCGTTCATGGCCGCGTACCTGCTCGTCATGGGGGCGATCATCCTGCTGAAGGCGTGGCGCCGCGGCGTGCGTGTGGCCAGCGCGCGCTACCTCACGCCCCTCGGCCTGGCCGGCGGCTTCTGCGACGCGATCGGCGGCGGCGGCTGGGGCCCGATCGTGGCCGGGACGCTGCTCGCGCGCGGCAACGAGCCCCGCACGACCATCGGCTCCGTCGCCTTCTCCGAGTTCTTCGTCACCTTCGCCGCCTCGGCCACCCTGCTCGTCACGATCGGCGTCTCGAGCTGGCTCCCCATCGCCGGCCTGGCCCTCGGCGGCGCACTCGCCTCCCCCCTCGCCGCCCGCATGACCGGACGCATCCCCGCCCGCCCGCTGATGATTGCCGTGGGCATCGCGGTGATCCTGCTCAGCGTGCGGACGATCTGGACGACGCTGCGATAACTACGATGCGCGCCATCGTACGCGAGCCATCGGCTCGCGTATGGAGTGCGGCGGCCGCAGCTGCCGCTTTCCAACGCGGCGGCGAAGCCGCCGCGGGCCGCAGCTTCGCTGCGGCCTAGGAAAGCGGCAGCTGGCGCTGCCGCACTCCAAATCGCTTCGCGATCAATGCCAGCGATTTCTGGAGCAGGGCCTGGTTCTCGGGCTTGTTCGTCCACGTCGAGCGGCCGGATGGATGCGGGAGGACGACGACGTCGCAGGTGTGGCCGGCGCGGGTGAGGCGGTGGACGCGGCCGACGGCGTCCTTGAGCTCGGCAATGCCGAGGAGGTTCTTCGAGGCGAGAGTACCAACGGCGATGATGAGGGCCGGGCGGAGCAGGGCGATCTCACGGTCGAGATGCGGGGCGCAGTTCGCCACCTCGTCGGGCGACGGGACGCGGTCGCCGCCCGCTTTCGGGTCACGGCCGGGGAAGCAGCGGATCACGGCGCCGATGTGCACGCGCTTCCGGAACTCCTCCTCGGAGATGAACGGCGCCAGCCAGGAGAAGAGGCGCTTCCCCGCCGTGTAGGCAAACGGGCGGCGCTCATCCATCTCGCGAGGGCCGGGGGCTTGCCCGACCAGCAGGACGCGCGCGTTCTCCACGAAGCCCGTCACCGGCTGCCCCATCACGTTCGGGCAGCGGCGGCAGGCGAAGAGCGCGTCCAGATGAGCTGCAAAGTCGCGGTTCATACGTTACGATCCATCCCCAACAATGCGGCGCCTCGGATTCGTCCTCATCCTGCTGTTTCCGCTGACCGCTGCCGCCTGGACCCGCGCCTCGGACGAGCGCATCGCCTCCAAGGCAGCCGCGCTCGCCCCGCCCGACCTGAAACTGCTCATCGAGAAATTCGACGGCGACTACAAGGCCGGGCTCGCCCGCGCGCAGTCGGACGAAGGGAGCGACATCCATCACTACTTCGTTCTCTCCCGCAAAGGGCGCCTCCGCGAAGGGATCGAGCGCGAGACACGCCTGGCCATCCAGATGATCCGCAAAGGGGAGCCGATGAGTGACGTCGTGCAGCGACTGGGCATCCTCGCCCACCTCGTCGCCGACGCCAACAATCCCTTCCACGTCGCCAACGACGCGCCGCGGCACAGCGCGACCCACAACGACTTCGAGACCTACTTCGAGCGGCGCCTGTCGAAGTTCCCCACCGTCTTCTACGGGCTCGACCCGAAGTTCTCCCTGACCCCGTACCTCGAGCGCACCTTCGCCCGCAGCGCGAAGTTCTATCCGCTGATGCGCCAGGAGTACGAGCGCGGCGGAAACGCGGCCGTGTTCGATGACCGTTCGACCGCGTTCGGCATCGCCTCGATCTCGTATTCACGCGCCGTCACCGACCTCGTGAACCTCTACTACTACATCTGGAAGGAAGCGGGCGGCGACGTTCGCTCTGCCGCCGTCATGCGGAACGGCAACCTGACGTTGAATGCACAGCCCTAGTAAAAGCATAGATCGAGCGATTCTCTCCGTCTCCGACAAGACCGGCATCACCGACCTCGCCCGCGCCTTGAGCGCGAAAGGGGTGGAGATCCTCTCCACCGGCGGCACCGCCAAACATCTCACCGACGCCGGCATTGCCGTGACGCCGATCGCGCAGTGGTCCGGCGCGCCGGAGATCCTGGGAGGACGTGTCAAGACGCTCACGCCGAAAGTCTTCGGCGCGATCCTCCACGACCGCGCCAACGCCGACCATCTCGCCGACGTCACGCGACTGGACATCCCTGCCATCGACCTCGTGGTCGTGAATCTCTACCCGTTCGAGCAGACGGTGGCGAAAGAGGGAGTGACTATCGGCGAGGCTATCGAGCAGATCGACGTCGGCGGCCCGTCGATGCTCCGCGCCGCGGCGAAGAACCATCGCCACGTGCTCCCGCTCTGCGACCCGTCGCTGTACGACGAGTTCCTCCGCGAATTCGAGGGGGGCGCGATCAGCGATGCATTCCGCTTGAAGTGCGCCGTGCGCGTCTTCGAGAAGACCAGCGCCTACGACGCCGCGATCGCCGCGTTCCTCGGCCGCGGCGGACGCCTCACGCTCAGCCTCGAAAAGTTCCAGGACCTCCGCTACGGCGAGAACCCGCACCAGACCGCCGGCTTCTACGTCCCCGCCGGCGAGCGCCCGTTCGAGCAGCTCCAGGGAAAAGAGCTGTCGTACAACAACCTCCTCGACCTCGACTCGGCCATCAAGCTCGCCCGCGCGTTCGAAGGACCGGCCGTGGCCATCATCAAGCACACGAACCCGTGCGGCGTGGCGCGGCGGGAGACGCCGGCCGAGGCGCTGCGGGCGGCCATCGACGCGGATCCCGTGTCGGCATTCGGCGGGATCATCGGCGCCAACCACCCCTTCGATGGTGAGTGCGCGAGCATCGTCGGCGACCTGTTCCTCGAGGTGATCGTCGCGCCGTCGTTTGATGAGGAGGCGGTCTCATTGCTGGCGAAAAAGAAGAATCTGCGGCTGGTGAGGTACGAGGGACGAGGTACGAGTAGCGAGTTACGCTCCGCGTCGGGCGGGGTTCTGGTGCAATCGCTTGATGTCATTGGCTCGCGTGACACGTGGAAGGTGGTTACGGAGCGCCAGCCTTCCGCCGAGGAACTGGATGGGCTCGAGTTCGCGTGGATTGTCTGTGCGCACGTCAAGTCGAACGCCATCGTGCTGACGAACCAGTCGCAGTCGGTGGGGATCGGGGCGGGACAGATGTCGCGCGTGGATGCGGCCAAAGTGGCCATCATGAAGTCGGCGCAGCAGGCGCCGTTCGCGGCGTCGGACGCATTCTTTCCATTCCGCGACGGGCTGGACCTCCTCGCCGATGCCGGCGTCACGGCAGTGATCCAGCCGGGCGGCTCGGTGCGCGACGCGGAGGTGATCGCCGCGGCGAACGAGCGCGGCGTGGCCATGGTCTTCACGGGAGAGCGCCACTTCCGGCATTGACATGACCGACGCCGCCGACATCCGCCTGATCATCTCCGACGTCGACGGTGTCTGGACGGACGGGAAGATCATCTACGGCGACCGCAGCGAGATCAAAGCGTTCAACGTCCGCGACGGTCTGGGCGCGAAGCTCGCGCAGCGCGCCGGCATCACCGTGGCGCTCCTCACCAGCCGCCGCTCGCAGGCGGTGGAGCGGCGGGCGAAGGAGCTCGGCATCACGGAGATCCATCAGGGCGCGGCCAACAAACTGGAGGCCACGGAGCGGCTGGCGCAGCGGCTCGGCGTCGCGTTCGAGGAGATCCTCTACGCCGGCGACGACCTCCCGGACCTCGCGCCGATGACGCGCGTCGGCCTCTCCGCGGCGCCCGCGGATGCGGCGGCCGAGGTGCGCAAGGCGGCCACGTGGAAACTCGAGAGCGCGGGCGGCGCGGGCGCATTCCGCGAAGTGGTCGAGCGCCTCCTCCGCGACCGCGGAGAGTGGGACGCGCTCATCCGGGAGTTCACCAGTGGCCGGCCCGAAGCTGCGAGCATTTAGGGAGCGCGTGCTCTATCGCGCGCTCGTGGCCGTGGCCGCGGTCGGGCGGCGCATCCCTCTTCCTCTCGGCCGCGCCTTCGGCCGCGCCCTGGGATCGCTCGCCTACCTCGTGGCGGGGCGCGAGCGCAGGAAAGCGCTGCAGCACATCGCCATCGCCTTTCGCGACTGGGACGACGCGAAGCGCCGCGCGACGATCAAGGCCATGTTCCGCCACCTCGGCATGTCGGTCTTCGAGATGACCTGGATGCCGAACATGGACGTGGCCGTGCGCGACCGCCTCACCGTCATCGAGGGGGCGGAGCCGCTGCTCGCGCTCATCGACCAGGGCCGCGGCGTGGTCGTCTTCACCGCGCACTGCGGGAACTGGGAGTGGATGTCCTACGCGGTCGGCCTGTGGGGCCGGCCGACGACCGTGCTGCAGCGGGAGCGCGACGCGCCGGAGATGAACCGCTGGATCACGGAGCACCGCGCCCGCTCTGGCGTGCGCACCATCGACCGCGGCTCGGCCGCGGCGGGACGCGAGCTGATTCAGTCGCTGCGCCGCGGCGGCATCCTGGCATTCCTCATCGACCAGAATCTGCGCACCGACTCGGTGCAGGTGCCGTTCTTCGGCCGCAACGCCCTCACGCCGATCGGCCCGGCCAGGCTGGCCATCCGCACGGAGTCGATCGTCGTCGACATCCTCGTCGAGCGCCTGCCCGACGGGCGTCACCGGCTGAAGGTCGGGACGCCGATGGAAATGAAGCGCGGCGACGACCCGGTCGCGCTCACCGCGCACATGACGCGGATCATCGAGGCGCAGATCCGCCGCGTGCCGGAACAGTGGGTGTGGATGCACGACCGCTGGCGCGACCGCCCGAGGTGGGACGTAGGGCGGGCTTCAGCCCGCCCCACGGGTGAAGACTAGACGGCGTTGCGGTTGTACTGCGCGTTGCCGAAGCCGAGGAGCGGATAGAAGATCGGTCCGAGCAGCGCCAGGCCGAGGCCGAAGCCGGCGCCCTTGCCGAACTTCGCGGCCACGGAGAGGCCGAGCATGATGGCGATGATGAAGTTCACGATGGGGACGAAGAAGAGGATCACCCACCATGCCGGTTTGCCGGCGATCTCGAGCAGCACGATGATGTTGTAGATCGGGATGATGGCTGCCCAGCCCGGCTTGCCGGCCTTCTCGAAGACCTTCCACAGACCGGCGATCATCAGCACGACGATCGCGAGCCACACCACCATGAAGCCGATGCCGATTCCTGCTGCCGCGGCTCCACCGACCTGCTCGCTCGTCGCATCCTGGAACTGGAACCAGAAATTCATCACGCTCCTCCTGTTTTTGAACGGCAACCCGCGCACTGCCTACATCTTCGGCTCCGCAGCGCGGGCGCATTCGCCGCCGCGTGGCCATGAACGAACTTGAACGGAACCAGGAAAAAATACGCCTGTCCGTGCTCGCGGCGCAAGGTGGAAATCGAGTGAAAACGAGGGCGGGCTGAAGCCCGCCCTACGTTTCAACGCGGAGAGAAGACCGCGACCTCGTTGTTGTCGTTGCGCACCGCCGTGGCGAACGCCCAGATACGTGGCGTCGCGCCGTCCTGCGACGGCAGCGGGATGACGCGCACGGTGACCGAGCCGGCGAAGATCGCGGGGAAAGCCTGCTGCAGGTCGAGCTGCGCGTACGCGGGCCGCAGCGGCGCGGCCGTGCCGGGAGGATCGGAGAGCGCCAGCGTCACCACGCTCGAGGCGAGGGTATTGCGCGTCCCCCAGGTCCCGATCTCGACCGTCACCCGCTGCCCGGCGATGGCGTCGGGACTGTAGATGCGCAGCGTCGTGCGCAGCCCGTCGGCGAATCCCCTCAGTGCGACGAAAGGCAGCACCACGCCGGGAGCCTGGCGGAAGTCGTTCTCGCGCGCGATCGGCAGCTCGACGCCGTACCGGTTGCGCGTGCGCTCGCCGAAGCGCGCGTCGAGCTCGAACCGCGACGCCTGCGCCGCCGGGATGTGCAGGAGAAATCCGCTGACCGTAGCCGGGCCGGCGACGGAGCCGAACGCGTTCGGCGCGATGTCTCCCGTCTCGCACCCCTCGGGAATGGGACACGCGCGGTCGATGAAGCGCAGTCCGTGCCCCTGCACCGTCTGCGTGGTGAAGTTGCTGATGTTCACGGCCGTGAACCACTCCGAGCCGAACTGGCCGGGGCCGTTGTAGAAGACCGGGATGAGAACGGGCGTGGTCTGGGCGAATGAGGCGAACGCAACTGAGAGAACGAGGAGGAAGAGGCACCGGGTCATTGGATTTTCTCGCTTCCGAGCGGCCATTCGCCGCGGATGAAATGTCGAACCGCGCCGAACACAGTAACAGGATCGTCGAGCCACGGGGCATGCGCGGCGCCCGGCACCGTGACCAGGCGCGCGTCCGGCAGCGCCGCGGCCCACGCTCGCCCACCGGCGTAGTGCGCGTTGCGGTCGCGGTCGCCGTGGATGACCAGCACGGGCATGGTGATCTTCTTCAGCTCCTCGGCCGATAAGGTGGCGGCCTGGATCGTCGGCCAGAGGTGCTGGAACACGGCCATGAAGTTCTGCTCGTTCTCCAGCGCGCAGGAGGAGCGGTCGAAACGCGAGGCGTGCTTCGGATCGCCGACCATGCGATAGGCCATCACGTGCAGGAACGCCTCGCAGAGCTCCTTCGGCGCGGCCTTGCTCTCGCGGAGCTGCGCGAGCTTCTGCAGGACTTCGGGCGGCGCGCCGTACGTCCCCTCCTCCACGGCCGGCATGTCGGCGAAGCGATTGGCACCGGGGCCGAGCTGGATCACGCGCGACACGTGCTGCGGATACGCGGCCGCGTACATCGCCACGACCTTGCCGAGATACGAGTAGCCGAGGGGGATGAACTTGTCGGCCTTGAAATGCGCGCGGACCGTCTCCAGGTCGCGCACGTCCTGCTCGATGGTCAACAACTTGACATCCGAGACCGTCGAACGTCCGCGGCTGCGGCCATCGTACGTGATGACGGTGGCGATGTCGGCGAACTGTTTGAGCGGCTCGTGCCACAGGAAATCGAGCGGCGCGATGATGGTGATCGGGCTGCCGCCGGAGAGCTTGCGGTAGTAGAGCTTCACGCCGTCGGGGGTGGTGACGTAGCCGTCCTCCAGCCTGGCCGTGTTCTCCGCCACCGGCGCCGGCGGAGCTCCGGGGCCGTCAAGGACGACCTTCCACGTACCGTCGCCCTGCTTCTGCCAGACGGACGAGTAGTAGCCGCTGTGTTTCGCGTTGCCGTCGTAGATCGGCCCCATGGAGAAGCCGAGCGTCCCGCCGGACATGACCTCGACCCGCTCCGGCCCCCAGCTGAACGGCGCGACGGGGACGTTGTCGAAGAAGCGCGACCAGCGCGCCACGACGGCCGGCTTGCCGCGGAGGGTGCCGAGGGCGCTGAGGAAGACCGCGTCGTCCGCGACGTAGGAAAAGAACTTCGCCTTGTCGCGGTCGGCGAATGCCTTGGCGAAGCCGATCTCGGCCTGGCGGACTTCTTCGACGGCGTCGGCGAAGGCGGGCATGGTGAGGGCGATGGCCAGGAGGGGGGCGAGGAGTCTCATAGGCTCATAGGCTCACAGGCGCATAGGGGTGACGTCAACCCTGTGAGCCTCTGAGCCTCTGAGCCTCTGAGCCTCTGAGCCTTTGTGCCTCCGAGCCTATCTCCGCACCAGGTTCTTCAAAATGAACAACACATTCGCCGGCCGCTCCGCCAGGCGCCGCATCAGGTACGGGTACCACTCCGTGCCGAAGGGGATGTAGACGCGCATCCCCCACCCTTCCTTGACGAGCTGCTCCTGCAGGTCGCGGCGGACGCCGTAGAGCATCTGGAACTCGAACGCGCTGGGGGGGATGTTCTCGGCGCGGGCGAACTCCTTCGTGGCGTCGATCATCTTCGGGTCGTGCGTGGCGATGCCGTGGTAGACGCCGCTCTTGAGGAGGATCTTCATCAGCTTGACGAAGTTCGCGTCGACC
>Ga0196976_1000079_pt1 | contig 64607 bp, 57 predicted proteins | sample S3v_513CmetaG_FD_148644 | JGI IMG/M metagenome (GOLD analysis project Ga0196976, IMG submission 148644) | Soil microbial communities from Anza Borrego desert, Southern California, United States - S3+v_5-13C | ecosystem: Environmental > Terrestrial > Soil > Desert | place: USA: California...
GTAGCCAGTCGCTCGGCGACGGCGGCAACAGGTAGCTCTGCTCCGGTTGGTACGCCCGGTAGTTCGTCGGCATGCACGATTTTACGACGCACTACCGCTTTTCTGCCGCGCAGACTCCTAGCGGAGCGCCGGCGTCCTCGCCGGCTGTCTGCGCAGGCGTCCCGCCTGCGCTCCGGGTGGGTGGCGGCGGGACGCCGCCACAGACAGCCGGCGGGACGCCGGCGCTCCTCACCGTGTACACTCCGTCGCATCTCGAAACCGCTACGGAGGTACCACCCATGGATCCCATCCAGACTCTCGACGACCGCATTGCGTCCCGCCACCTGCTCGATCACCCGTTCTACCAGCGCTGGACCGCCGGCACACTGACGCGCGAGGAGCTGCGCGACTACGCCGGGCAGTACTTTCACTACGCCATGGCCTTCCCGACCTTCATCAGCGCCATGCACGCGCAGACCGAGGAGATCGCCGTGCGGCAGATGCTCCTCGAGAACCTGATCGAGGAAGAGCGCGGCGCCGAGAATCACCCCGAGCTCTGGCTCCGCTTCTGCGAGTCCCTCGGCCTGGACCGCGAGGAAGTGAAGCGCGGCACGGCCAACGACGCCACGCGCACCCTCTGCGCCACGATGAAGTCGCTGGCGCGCGACGGCGCCCTGCACGAGGGGCTGGCCGCGCTCTACGCGTACGAGTCGCAGATCCCCGCCGTGGCCAAGGCCAAGATCGACGGGCTGGCGAAGAACTACGGCATCTCGTCGGAGCGCGACGTGGCCTTCTTCAGCGTGCACATGGAAGCGGACGTCCTGCACTCGCAGACCTCGCGCGACCTGCTGCGCGGGCTCTGCTCGGACGACGAAAAGTCCGCGCAGGCGGAGCGCGCCGCGGCGCGCACGCTCGACGCGCTGTACGGCTTCCTCGACAGCGTCACCGCGAACTGAGCCGGTCTCGAAGGCGGGCTTCCGGGCCCGCCTTTTTCAGGCATTGTGAATGCAGTTATTTGGAGCGACGACGATTCGCAGCGTCGTCGCACACAACAACCGCTTCGCAATGCCTTTCAGGAGACCCACCTCATGCGTACCCTCGCTGTCGCAACGCTCCTCGTCCTCACCACCTTCGCCGCGCAGGCGGCCGACACGTATTACGTCTCCGTCAGCGGCAACGACCTCAATCCCGGCACGGAAGCGCTGCCGTTCCGCACCATCACCAAAGCGGTGAACCTGGTCAACGAGCCGGACGACCGCGTCTACGTGAAAGCCGGCACGTACAACGAGCGCGTGCTCGTGTACGAGAAACACGGCTCGCTGGCCACCCCCATCCGCATCCAGGGGTGGGGCGCGGACGTGCCGATCATCGACGGCACGGGCGTGACCGGCAACGGGCTGGTCGAGATCAACAAGAGCTCGCACGTGAACTTCGACCAGTTCGAGGTGCAGAACGCGCCGAACGCCGGCATCTTCCTCTACAACGCGAACAACATCAAAGTGCGCTACAACAAGGTCCACGGCAGCCGGACCGCGGGCATCAATGCCTCGACCTCGAGCTCCAGCCCGCGCGGCACGACGCACACCATCCTCATCCAGGGCAACCGCGTGTGGGACAACGTCCGCCAGAACGTGTCGGGCACGGCCAGCGAATGGCAGCAGGGGCTGTCGGCGTTCCGCGCGAACAACGTGCAGATCATCGGCAACTCGGTCTACGAGAATTACGGCGAGGGGATCGACTACATCATGAGCAGCAACGGTCTGATCGCCGACAACCGCATCCGCGACAACTTCAGCATCAACCTCTATCTCGACAACGCCGGCGACACGGTGGTGGAGCGCAACTTCATCCACAGCTACGGCTACACGCAGTTCTACCGCGGCGGCGACCCGGCCGGCGGCATCGGCCTGGCCACGGAGACGTACTACGAGGGGGGCGTGGCCGCGCTCAACCCGCTGAACAACCTGAAGATCGTCAACAACATCATCCTGCGCGCCTCGAACGGCATCGCCTACGGCAACTGGGAGTCGGACGGCGGCATGCACAACACGGTGATCGCGAACAACACGGTCTACTCGTCGAAGTACTACAACCTCTACATCCAGAACGGCCGCAACGGCTCGAACGTGCACGATACGACCCGCGTGGAGAACAACATCTTCGTGCAGGACCTGTCGACGAAGTATTACGCCAGCGCGCCGACGGTGGGGATCACGTACGCGTACAACGCCTGGTACGGCGGCAACTCGAGCTCGCGCATCATCGGCGGCGGCGACGTGAACGCCAACCCGAACTTCGCCCAGCTGGGAGGATGGGACGACTTCGACTACAAGCTCACCACCGGCTCGCCGTGCATCAACACGGGAACGTCGCAGAGCGGCTTCAACGGCGATTTCTTCAGCGCCTCCGTGATCCGGAGCAGCTGGGACATCGGGGCGGACGAGCTCTGATCGATCCGCCCCGGTCCCCTCTCCCCACCGCACGGGGAGAGGGACAGGGTGAGGGGTCGTTCCTCGCTCGAAACATTCGCCCCTCACCCTGGCCCTCTCCCCACGCGGTGGGGAGAGGGGACTGTGGCTCAGGTGGCTGCCGCGCGGGCGGCTACCGCCTGGCGATCCTTTTTCCGTTCCGGCCACCCCCGTGCCTGCACGGCGGAGAACGGGAGGAGGGCGTTGGCGTAGTAGTCGCGCAGCAGGAGCTCGCCGGGGTTCCACTGCCAGGCGTCCTCGATCGACGGGACGCCCCCCTCGTCGAAGAGATCGTCGCGCCACTGCTCGACCGGGGCGATCAGGTGCCGCAGCTCGAGCACGAACCGGGCGGCCTTCCAGATCTCCCTGGCCGTCTTCTCGCGCATCAGCCAGGGACGGTCGCGGAGCTCGGTGCGCAACGCGTCGATCCCCTGCACGATCTCCGCCTCGGTGAGCACACGGTGGCGCGCGAAGAGCGTGGCCACCAGCGTCACCGGCGTCACCGCCAGCGCGTGCGAGATCTCGTTCATCACCCGCTCGGCCAGCACCTGCAGCCCCGGCTTGCGGTCGTCGAAGTCGGATGACAGCACGGCCGGATACTCGCGGATGAACTCGTCCACCGAGATGGGGTTGCCGAACGACACCACCGCGTAGCCGTAGCGCTTGAAGCGCTTGAACAGCCCGCGGAAGAAGCTGCGGAAGAGATAGTCGAACGTCGTGCGCAGCTTCTCCCCTTTCGTGGAGCGCTCTTCGCGTCCCAGCAGCTCCTCGGTCAGGTTGCGGTCCTCGAGCACGCGGTCGAAGTTCACGGCCGTGGGCATGAGGTAGAGCGGCTGCGTGAACTCCGGGTCGCGCTTGGCCGTGACCAGGTAGTCGAGCATCCCCAGCTTCGGCTTCTGGAACGCGCCGTCGCGGGTGAGTCCCCCCTCGATGAAGACCCCCTGCGTCACGCCGTGACGGGTGATGGTCTGCACGAATTTCGACAGCACGGCGTGATACAGCGGCTCCCGGTAGCGCCGCCGCACGAAGTAGCCGCCGAACCATTTGAAGACGTGGTTCAGCGGCCAGACGCGCGCCCACTCGCCGATCGCATACGAGAGCGAGATGAACTTGAAGAGCATGTGCGCGACCAGCACGTAGTCGGCGTTCGAGCGGTGGTTGATGATGTAGACCACCGCCGCGCCTTTGGCCTGGTCGCTGAAATCGCGGATCGGTTTCCGCTCCACGACCACCCGATAGAGAAAGTGCATGATGGCCCGCGCCACCGGCGCGCCGATGCGGTAGTACGCGAGGAGGTTGAACTTCGGGACGATCTCCTGCAGGTACCTGCGCGCCTGCGCCCGCGCCTCCTCGATGGTGACGTGGTGCTCTTTCGCGTACGTCTGGACAGCGCGGACGATCTCCGGGCTGCCGAAGACTTCCAGCTCGATCTCGGCGTGACGCCGCTTGAGCTTGAAGCGGTCGATGCGGATGCGCCGCTCGCGCTGGAGCCGGCGCGCGCTCTTCTTTCCCCACGCCACCCCGGCGATCGACAGCACGACGACGGCCGCGGCGGCGCCGATGAGGTAGAGATTCATAGGGTAGGGAGAAGTGTAAACGCGAAGCGTCTGGAGTGCGGCAGCGCCAGCTGCCGCTCTCAATGCCGCAGCGCCAGCTGCGGCGGGTGTTACACGCTCACGACGCAGAGGCGGCAGGGGCTGAGCCCCCGCTCCGCCCCCGCCAGCGGGCTGACCACCGGCATCCGCTCGTTCCCCTTCACGCGCAGCATGGACGTGCACGAGGGGCGGTGGTAGCGGGTGCCGTTGCGGCTGGCGACGTACTCGGCGCTGGCGAACTGGCGCAGGTCGGCCAGATGGAGCGCGATGCGCACGGGCTTGTTCCGCGGTGTCTGGCGGGCGGCGAACGTCCAGCGTCCGGTGAGCCACGACTCCAGCTCGCACAGCTCGCGGTCGATCTTCTCGTTCAGCGCGCGGGCGATGCTCTCCTCGCGCAGCGCGCCCAGGATCACCAGCGCGCGGCCGAGGGAGACGTTCGTCGCCTCGACCATCTGCAGGGCCTTGGTGCGCTGCGCATCGGTGATCGCGCCGCTGCTCACGAGCTGCTCGCCGAGGGAGCGCGTGACGTCGTTCGACGCACAGGCCACCAGGCAGCCGTCCTCGAGGAACACGGAGACCTGCTTCGATTCGGAGGCGAAGAGCAGCATTCCGCTGCGTCCCGCGCCCGCGGCCTCGGCGATGACGTCGAGCGGGCCGCGGTCGCCGAACGGCGTCCACTCCGGCGCGGCCGCGGCCTCGGCCTGCTCGACGCGCTCGCGCAGCGCGCGCAGCTCCTGTTCGAGCTCGGCCGAGCGCGTCACCTCGTTCTGCAGGCGCGCCTTGAGCTTCTCCACGATGTTGTTCATCGTCGCGGCGGCATTGCGCTCGGTCTGCAGCTCCTCGCGCAGCCTCGCGGCGATGGCGTCGCCGTACGTGGCCGCCTCGTGCAGCACTTCCACGAAGCCGCGCACGGCGCCGTCGGGCGCGAACGGCGTCAGCGACACGCGCAGCCAGAGCTCGCGGCCGTCCTTGGCCACGCGCCAGTCTTCCGCCTCGAAGTGGCGGCGCTCGGCGGCGACGCGCAGATGGTCGTTGGCGGCGTCGCTGGAGCGGTCGCGATAGAGCTCGCGGCGGTTGCGGCCGACGATCTCGTCCCGCTTGAAGCCGAACATCCGCTCCGCGCCGTGGTTCCAGCCGAGGATCGTCCCCTGCGCGTCGCAGCGCACGACGGCCGTGTCGGGGAGGCGGTCGAGGATGGCGTGACTGAGGCCGTCGGCGGTGCGGCCGCTCTCGACGCGCGGCTGGCGCGGCTCGAGGACGTAGACGATCCCATCGCCGGTGCCGGTCCGCCCGCGCACGACCGCCGCCGTGACCACCACGCCGCGCGCGTTCCCCTGCTTGTCGATGATGCGTTTCTCGATCTGGTAGCGCTTCACGTCCCCCGCGGCCATGCGGCGGATGAAGTCGAGCTCGCGCACGCGATCGTCGGCGTGCGTGATCTCGTGCAGCGAGACGCCCGCGAGCTCCTCGCGCGTGTAGCCGAGGACCGTCGCCGCGGCGTCGTTGAACAGCACCCAGTGGCCGTCGAAATCCGCTACGCCGAGGCCCACCGGGGCGGCCGCGAAAGCCGCGCGCAGACGCTCATCGCGTCCGCGGGACGGCTCCGCGGGCGTGGCCGCGCCGGGGCGCGACGCCAATCGCTGGATCAGGCTGAACATGCTGAAGGGAGTCCATTTTAGCAATGTCTTAGCAATTCCGCGCGGGTCGCGCCTCCGCGGCCTCTTCTTTTCGCAACTTCCTAGGAAACACTTAGCAACCGCGGCGCGGGCCGCTCCCTACATTGCCTCCAGCAACAACGTCGGAGGACATCATGAACACGCGTCAGCGCATCACCGCCATCGTCATCGCCGTCGCCAGCCTCACCGTCGCCGCGACGATCGGCGCGACCGCGCAGAAGAACACGAACGCCAGGAAGGCCGAGCAGGCCGCGAAAGCCAAGGTCGCCCGCGGTGCCTATCTCGTCCACATCGGCGGCTGCAACGACTGCCACACCCCCTGGAAGATGGGACCGAACGGTCCGGAGCCAGACATGAGCCGCGAGCTCTCCGGACATCCGGAGTCGCTGAAGATGCCGGCCTCGCCGCAGCTCGGCCAGGGACCGTGGGTCTGGGCCGGAGCGGGGACGAACACCGCCTACGCCGGACCGTGGGGCGTGAGCTACACCGCGAACCTGACGCCCGACCGCCTGACCGGCATCGGCATCTGGGACGAGCAGATGTTCATCAAGACCATCCGCACGGGACGGCACTGGGGTGTCTCGCGCCCGATCCTCCCGCCGATGCCGTGGCAGAACTACCGCCGCATGACGGACGAGGACCTCGGCGCGGTCTACGCCTACCTGCGCTCGATCAAGCCGATCCGGAACCAGGTGCCGGAGCCGATCATCGCGGCGGCGCCGGTGAAGACGGCGGCGAAGTGATGTTGCTGGTTGCTGGTTGCTGGTTCAAGGCGCTGCATGGGTTTCAGACGATGCAGCGCAACGAACCAACAACACAGCAACCAGCAACGGTTTTTTACGCGTCGGCAGTGCCGTCGCAGTCGTTATCCACGCCGTCGCGGCCCTGCGGGCCTTTCGTGTCGTTCGCGCCGGGGTAGATCTTGTTGTTGTTGTCGTTGCAGTCGCCCTGCGTCACGCAGACGCCGTCACCGTCGGCGTCGATGCAGGTCGGTCCGCCGCCGCTGCCGCTGCCGAGGTACGGGGCCACGGAGCTGTAGTAGGCGGCGAAGGCGCCGTCTACCGTCGCGTTGCTGGCCGTGTCGCAAACGTCGTTCACGTTGTAGCCGCAGCCGCCGGTGAGCTGGCCGACCACCTGCCCGAGCGAGTTGACCACCGGCGAGCCGCTGCTGCCCCCCTCGGTCGCGCCGAGGAGATCGCGGCTGTAGATCCACGAGCCGCGCGGCCACGAGCGGCACGTCACCTTCGACGTATCCACCACGTGCGTCGAGTAGGCCTGCGGCGATCCCTTCGGATGGCTCAGGCGGAACAGCGGCGTATTGTTCGTGTTCGCCACCGCGGTCGTGCTCCAGCCGAGGAAGGCCGCGCCCGCCGGGGCGTTCTGGCTCAGGCGGAGCAGCGTGAAGTCACCCGTGCGGCCACCCACGACCAGAGAGGCGCCGGTGGTGCTCGCCGCGCCCGGATCGGGGCACGACTGGCAGGACGAGGCGCGGTAGAAGAAGAACGTCTCCAGGCTCGCGGCCTCGGCGCCCTTGCTGATGCAGTGATTCGCGGTCAGAAAGTACGGCACGTTCGTGCTCGTGTTCGAGTCCGCCACCAGGCCGCCCGTGCAGATGTAGAGGTACGCGCCGGAGGCGAAGAGCATGTGCGCCACCGCGTCGCTGGCGACGGTCACGGCCGCGTCCTCGGTGCCACAGGCCGCGTCGACCGTGCAGTTCGCGTTGAACGAGCACGGCTTCGTGTTGGCGGCGTTCGTCACCGGCTTGAGGTTTCCGGCCATCGCGAACTCGGGCGTGAGGTAGCCGATGCCGGCGACGGTGAAGCCCGGCGTGCCGGACGTACCGGCGCGGAGCTGGATGATGATCTCCGCACCCTGCACCGTGTTCGACCAGAAGTCGCCCGTGCCGTTCGGCCCCTTGCCCGTGTACGGGCCGAAGGCCATGCCGTCGCGCGTGTAGACGTACAGCTCCGCCCCTTCCGGCAGGTCGACGTTCGTGAAGTGCACGCGCAGCGCGGACGCCTCGGGGGAGCGCACGATGCCGTCCCACGTGAAGCCGCCGTCCACCTCGCCGCGCACCGCGCCGAAGGCGTCGTGGAGCATCGGGTCGAGGCCGAGCTTCCCGCGGTCGAAGCCGACCGGCACGGAGAGCTCCTGCACCACGCCGACCCGCATCTTCTTCTCGACGTACATCCCCTCGGCCACCGACTTGCGGGCGTCGTCCGTCACCTCGACAACCAGCGGATTCGTGGCCGCGAGCAGGACCGCGTCGTCCGCGATCCGGTGGTTCAGCTCGGCCATGGCCGCAAAATGCGCCTCGCGGTCGAACGCGCCGGTCGGGCGCTCCATCGATTTCACGGCCGCCCGGCCGGGGTTGGCCGCGGCCAGGGTCGTGGCGATGAGGAACATCGCCGCCGTCGCCGTCACTCTGCATACCTTCATGGGCAGGTCTCCAGTCAGATGGTTGGTAATCGCCCGCGGGAGCAGGCACCAAGATAGTTGGGAGACCAACAGAGTAACAGAAGCGTCAGGCTTTTTTCAGCTCGTCGTCGAGAAAGCGGAGTGCATTTTCGAGGGCTGAGCGGTGGACGGCCGTTTTGGCTCCCGCCAGCTCCCGGCTGACGCGCGCCCGCGACATTTCCAGGCTCTCCCGTTTCTGACGGCGCTCGACGTCCTCGGCCGTTTCGCGCGGACGGCGCGTACGTCCGAAGGAGGCCTCACTCTGCTGCGACTCGACGGACTTGCTTTCGAATCCTCTGGCCATATTTACATTGCGTGCAGAGTTGGAGCCAGTTCGTAACGGGCTCGCCCGCCTCACCACCCCTATCATCCGGCCGTCCAATCTCGGGCAGGAGGAAACATTCATGCGCAGAGCGTTGCTCGCCGCCATGCTGCTCGCCACCACCAGCGTGGCCGCGCAGACGGCAGAAGAGATCATCTCCCGGTACATCCGCCAGTCCGGCGGCATGGAACGTATTCAGGCCGTGCGGACGCTGCGCCGCGGCGGCAAGTACGTCGGTGGAGGTGGCTTCGAAGCCCGCTTCCAGGAAGAGCACAAGCGCCCCAACCGCGTGCGCCAGGAGTTCTACTTCCAGGGCATGACCGGCGTGAACGCCTGGGACGGCTCCACCGGCTGGAAGATCGAGCCGTGGGGCGGGAAGAAGGACGTCGAGCCGCTCAGCGAGGAAGAGACGAAGTCCATCATCGCCGACGCCGACTTCGACGGCCCGCTGGTCAACTACCAGGAGAAGGGCAACAAGGTCGAGTACCTCGGCACCGAGCCGATCGAAGGGACCGACACGCACAAGCTCCGCGTCACCCTGGCCGCCACCGGCGAGGTGCGCACCTACTACCTCGACTCCGAGTACCACCTCCCCATCCGCATGGACACCCGGCGGATGGTGCGCGGCGCCGAGCGCGAGTACGAGACCTCGTTCGGCGACTACAAGCCGGTCAACGGCTGGTACCTCCCCCACTTCGTGGAGACCGGGACGAAGGGCAGCCCGTTCCGGGCGCAGTACATCTACGACACGATAGAAGCGAACACTGCCCTGGCGAACACGCAGTTCGCGAAGCCGGGCACCAAGGCGCCGCCCGACGAGCCGGACGTAGAGCGGGCTTCAGCCCGCTCCCCCGAGCCGGAAATGCCCGAGCCGCGGGCTGAAGCCCGCGCCACATCCGTGAAGATCGACTCCGACACCATCTCCGGCCTCGGCGCGCGCAACATCGGCTCCGCCGCCATGTCCGGACGCATCGCCGCGCTCGACGCCGTCCGCGAGGGGCAGCGCCTGACCATCTACGCCGGCTCCGCGAGCGGCGGCGTATGGAAGTCGGTCAACGGCGGCACGACCTTCAAGCCGGTCTTCGACAAGCAGAGCGTGCAGTCGATCGGCGCCCTGACCATCGACCCGAAGAACCCCAAGACCATCTGGGTCGGCACCGGCGAGTCGTGGACGCGCAACAGCGTCTCCATCGGCGACGGCATCTACAAATCGGTCGACGGCGGCGACAACTGGACGCACATGGGGCTGAAGGACTCCGAGCGCATCACCAGGATCGCCGTCGATCCCACCGACTCGAACAACGTCTACGTCTGCGTCCCCGGCAAGCTCTGGAGCGACAGCGAGGAGCGCGGCGTCTACAAGACCACCGACGGCGGCAAGACGTGGACGAAGGTGCTGAAAGGGGCGAACGCCTCCACCGGCTGTTCCATGCTCTCGCTCGACGCGAAGAACCCGAAGACGATCTACGCCGGCCTGTGGGACTTCCGCCGCAAGGGGTGGACTTTCCGCTCCGGCGGCGAAGGGCCGACGGCGTTCAGCGGCAGCGGCCTGCACAAATCGACCGACGGCGGCGCGACCTGGACGGAGATCACCGGCAATGGCCTCCCCGCGAAGCCGTGGGGCCGCGTGGCCGTGACCGTCGCGCCGTCGAACCCGAGCACCGTCTACGCCATGATCGAGGCCGAGGCGCCGCACAACGGCCTCTATCGCTCGGGCGACGGCGGCAGAACCTGGGAGCTGCGCGACCGCAGCCAGAACATGGTCTGGCGCCCGTTCTACTTCGCGCACCTCATCGTCGATCCGAAGGACGAGAACAAGGTCTACAAGCCGAACCTCTCGCTGATCGCCTCCAATGACGGCGGCAAGAGCTTCAGCAACGTCAGCGGCGCCACGCACGGCGACCACCACGACCTCTGGATCGACCCGCAGAACACCGACCACCTCATTACCGGCGACGACGGCGGGATCTGGTACTCGTACGACGGCGGCAACCGCTGGTGGAAGGGGAACAACCTGCCGGTCTCGCAGTTCTACCACGTGAGCGTCGACAACGAGCTCCCCTACAACGTCTACGGCGGACTGCAGGACAACAGCTCCTGGGTCGGCGCCTCCGAGTATCCGGGCGGCATCACCAACAAGCAGTGGGAGAACATGTACGGCGGCGACGGCTTCTGGATGTTCGTCGACCCCACCGATCCGAACTACATCTACGCCGAGGCCCAGGGCGGCAACATCGCCCGCATCCACCGCAAGACGCACGAGATCCGCGACATCCGGCCGCTGCCCGCCTACAAAGAGGGGAAGCTGCGCTTCAACTGGAACACCCCCATCCACATCAGCCCCACCACCGGCGCGGTCTACCTCGGCGCGCAGGTGCTGTTCCGCACGAAGAACCAGGGGCAGACGTGGGAGCGCATCTCCCCCGACCTGACCACCAACGATCCGAACAAGCAGAAGCAGGAGCTCTCCGGCGGCATCACCGTCGACAACTCCGCGGCGGAGATGCACACCACCATCTATGCGATCTCCGAGTCGCCGAAGAACGCCAACGTGATCTGGGTGGGGACCGACGACGGCAACGTGCAGGTCACGCGCGACGGCGGCAAGTCGTGGACGAACGTCGTCGCCAACATCCCCGGCCTGCCGAAGAACGCCTGGGTGTCGTACATCGACGCCGGCCACTTCGACGAGGGGACCGCGTATGCGACCTTCGACATGCACACGTTCGGCGACATGCGCCCGTACGCCTACCGCACCACCGATTTCGGCAGGACCTGGACGAGCCTCATCCCCGCCGATGCGCCGGTGAAGGGGTACGCGCACGTGCTCCGCGAGGATCTCGTCAACCGCGACCTCCTCTTCCTCGGCACGGAGCTCGGTCTCTGGATCTCGATCGACGGCGGCAAGCAGTGGGCGCAGTACAAGGGCGGCGACCTGCCGAACGTGGCCGTGCGCGACCTGGTGGTGCATCCGCGCGAGCACGACCTCGTCATCGCCACGCACGGCCGCGGGATCTGGATCGTGGACGACATCACCCCGCTGCGCGCGCTGACCCCCGAGGTGCTGGAGCAGGACATCGCCTTCGTCGGCTCGACGACGGTCGTGCAGCCGCTCGGCGCCTTCGGCGGCTGGTCCGACGGCGACGCCGAGTTCACCGGGCCGAATCCCCCGAGCGACGCGGTGGTGACCTACTACCAGAAGAAGCGCCACATCTTCGGCGACCTGAAGATCGACGTCACCGACGCCGGCGGCAAGAGCGTGGCCACGATCCCGAGCAGCAAGCGCCGCGGCCTCAATCGCGTGGCGTGGCCGATGCGCCTCCCCGGGCCGCAGGTGCCCACCGCCGCCACCGCGGCCTTCGGCGCCTCGGTCGGCCCGCGCGTCGTCCCCGGCACGTACACGGTGAACGTGACGAAGGACAAGAACGCCTACTCGACGAAGCTCACCCTCGTCCCCGACCCGCGCACGAAGCACTCCCGCACCGATCGCCAGGCGCAGTTCGACCTGGCCATGAAGCTCCACGGCCAGCTCGGCGAGATGACCAAGGCCGTCCAGCGCCTGAACAACGTCCGCCTCGGCCTCGACGACCGCGCCGCGAAGCTCGGCGACCGGGACGCGCTGGCGAAGAAGCTGCGCGCGGCCTCCTCGCAGGTCGACACCCTCCGCAAGCGCATCGTGGCCACCAGGGAGGGAGGCATGATCACCGGCGAGGAGCGCCTCCGCGAGTTCCTCGCCGACCTCTACGGCAACGTCAACAATTACGAAGGCCGCCCCTCCGCCGCCCACGCCGAGCGCGCCGACGCCCTGGCCCGCGAGCTCGGCGACGTGGTCCGGGACTTCGACGCCTGGATGGCGAAGGAGCTGCCGGCGCTGAATGCCGCGCTGGCCAGGAAGAAGCTGGAGCCGGTGAAACCGTAGGTCTGGAGTGCGGCGGCACGGCCGCCGCTTTCAAACGGCCGCAGCGAAGCTGCGGCCGCGGCAGCTTCGCTGCCGCGTTTGAAAGCGGCAGCTGGCCGCTGCCGCACTCCAAACCGCCACGGCACCTTCTTTGAAGGAAGCGCGAGCATGGCTCGCGCACAGGCGGCGGCGGAGGCGGTGCAGACCCTCGAACAGGGCTCGATCTCCTTTCTCTACCGTCCGCGGGTAGAGGAACAGCACCCGGATGAGCTCGATGACGTGCAGCGCCTCCTGCTCCTCCTCACGCCGGCCGGCTCGCCGTTCCAGCGCGTCATCGCCGTCGGGCGCAAGCGGCTCCCGCGCTCGGCGCGGCGCGACCGCTTCTGGGGCTTCGTCGACCTCGTCCTGACCCACTACGACATGCACGCCGCCCTCGGCGCCCAGGTCTACGGCACCAAGACCCGCGGCCTGCGCCACCTGCCGGCCGCGCGGGTGTTCGCCGAAGGGACGTACGAGATCGCCAGCCACGACGGACACGCCCACTTCACGTGGCGCGTCGAGCGCATCACCGGCGAAGACCCGATCGCCGCCGAGATCGAGATCGAGGACGAGGCCGACTACATCCTCACCGTCGCCAATCCCGACCCGGTGGCGTGGGGACTGCTCGAGCCGCCCGACCTCCAGACCGTCCTCTTCGACGATCTCGAGCTCCACGTGCCCGTGCCCACCCCCTTCCCGCCGGCCCTCCAGCAGCGTTTCCGCAACCGGCGGTTCACCCAGCTCGACTCCGTCGAGTGGCTCGATCACCCCGGCGCGGAGCTGGTGTTCGTAGGCGCAGGAGAATAGAGAGATGTTCGAACAGACGCTGTCCCGCTTCTGCGACGCCTGGAACCGCCACGACGCCGGCGAGCTCGCCAGCCTGTGGTCCGAGGACGGCGAGCTGCATCATCCGTGGGGCCTGCGCCGCGTCGGCCGCGACGCCATCCGCGAGCTCCTCGCCTCCGAGCACGCCGGCACCATGGCCGAGAGCGAGCTGACCGTCGAGCGCATCGAGGCCGGCCCCGCTTCCGACACGGTCGCCGTCGAGATCGACGCCGTCCTGAAAGGCGTCCTCGCGCCGAACGGCCGCCTGTACGACCTCCCCACCGTCATGTCCGCGCTCTTCGTCCGCTCGGGCGACGGCTGGCAGATCCGCTCCCTGGCCCCCTTCGCCAACCCGCGGCACCGCGACGCGTAATTGACGCCGGGCAACGCTCCACATATCCTCCCTGCCTTCCATAAAACAGCAGTTTTCCCGGCCGTTCAACATTTCCGGAGGATAGGTGAAAAAGACACTTCTGTTGTGCCTCACCGCCGCACTCGCTTTGGCGGCGTTTCCCATGGTTGCTCAGGAAGAAGGAGAAGAGATCCTCGCGCCGCTCCCCCTGGTGGACGGCCAGCGCGCCGGCATCTCGGTCGAAGTCGACGAAGACGGCGAGACCCGCGTCGTCGGCAGCGACAACTTCCCCTCGCCGCGCGCGCACGAGAAGGCGGGGCTCCGCCTCGAGGCGGTCCACCAGCAGCTCGCCTCGCGCAGCAAGGGCGGCAGGACGCACGAAGTGGCCCGCGGCCAGTACGTCGACTTCCCCGTCGAGCGCACCGACCGCGTCTTCGTGATGCTCGTCGAGTACGGGACGAAGGGCGGGTTCCTCACCAATCCGGCCACGCCCGTGCTCTCGCAGGCGCCCGGCCCGCTGCACAACACCATCCCGCAGCCGAACCGCGCCACGAACAACACCACGATCTGGCAGGCAGACTACAACCGCGAGCACTACGTGGACATGTACTTCAACCAGATGAAGGAGTACTACCGGGCGCAGTCCTCGGGACGCTACACGTTCGAGGGCGAGGTCCAGCACTGGGTGAAGGTGCCGTTCAACGGTCCGCGCTACGGTGCGAACGCCCTCGGCGATGCCTCCATGTGGACGCTCATCGCCGACACGGTCAACACCTGGACCGCCGAGCAACTCGCCTCCGGCAAGACGCTGGCGGAAGTCACCGACTACCTGAAGACCTTCGACGTCGCCGACCGCTACGACTACGACAAGGACGGCAACTTCAACGAGCCGGACGGCTACATCGATCACTTCCAGATCGTGCACGCCGGCGCGGGTGAAGAGACGGGCGGCGGCACGCTCGGCGCCGACGCCATCTGGTCGCACCGCTGGCAGGCGTACTTCAACCTCACCACGCAGGGCCCCTCGTTCAACAAGGACGGCGGCGTGCAGTTCGGCGGCGGCTGGGGCGCGAACCCGTCCGGCGGGACGTTCGGCTCCTCGGGCGGCGCCGTCCGCGGCATCAACACCAACAACGTCAACGCCGCGGCGATCCAGACCGCCTACCCCGTCACCCCGACCGGCATCTGGGTCGGCGACTACACCGTGCAGCCGGAGAACGGCGGCCTGGGCGTGTTCGCGCACGAGTATGGCCACGACCTCGGCCTTCCCGATCACTACGACACCGGCGGCGGCACGAACGGCACCGGCTACTGGACCATCATGTCCAGCGGCTCGTATCTCGGCGAGGGGGGCGACGACATCGGCGCGCGCCCGGGCGACTTCAGCGCGTGGGACAAGCTGCAGCTCGGCTGGCTGACCTACGACCAGGCGGACTTCGGCAAGTTCTCCGTCCACAAGCTCGGACCCGCGGAGAACACCACCAAGGCCGCACAGGCCGTGGTGATCCCGCTCCCGCCGGAGCAGAACTTCCGCTTCGATTTCGACGCCGTGGCCGTCTCCGGCGCGCAGGGGAAGGTCTGGTACAGCGGCACGGGCAACAATTACCAGGCGTCGATGATCCGCTCCATCGACGTCCCCGCCACCGGCGCGACGCTGACCATGCGTCTGGCCTACAACCTCGAGGCGAACTGGGACTACGGCTACGTCTCCGTCTCGACCAACGGCGGCACCAGCTGGACGAATCTGGCCAGCGCGGGCCTGACCACCACCACGAACCCGAACGGCCAGAACCTCGGCAACGGCTTCACCGGCTCCACCGCCGGCGCGTGGCGCAACGTCTCCTTCAACCTCGCCGCCTACGCGGGACAGACCGTCCTGCTGCGCATCTACTACCGCACCGACACCGCCACGTTCTTCTACGGCATCGCCGCCGACAACATTGCCATCGGCACCTTCTCGGACGACGCCGAGAATTCGCCGAACGGCTGGACGCTGACGAAGTTCGTCACGTCGTCGGGCAGGAGCATCACCAACCGGCCGCACTACTACATCGCCGAGTTCCGCCAGTACCGCGGCTACGACAAGGGGCTGCAGACCGGCCCGTACGCCGGCACCGGCTTCCTGAGCGGCAAGGTCGGCCACTATCCGTATCAGGACGGCCTGCTCGTCACGTACGCCGATGCGGACTGGTCGAACAACAACACCTCCGCGCACGCCGGCGAGGGCTTCGCGCTGCAGATCGACGCGCACCCGGTCACGATGACGCGCACGGGCCTGCAGGAGCCGGGCTCGGACCGCTTCTGGAACTTCGCGGCGTGGACGCCGACGATCCAGACCTTCGACGCGACGTTCACTCTCGAGCCGACCGACAGCATCGTGCTGCCGTTCGTCGGCGTCCTGCCGCCGCTCCCCGGCAGCCCCGCCGGCTCGCCGACCCGCCGCGTGCAGTTCGAAGTGCCGATCGCCTCGCAGGCGGGCGTCCCGGTGTTCAACGACCTGAACGGCTACTGGTTCCCCACGCGTCCCGATTCGAGCGTCATCATCCCCCGGACGGGAACGTCGATCCGCATCGTCTCCACGAGCGCGCAGGACACCTTCATGCACGTGCACGTGAACGGCGGCCACTGATCGTTCGCAACGAGGTCCCTGGAAAGGCGGAGCCGGCAGGCTCCGCCTTTTTCGTGTTATTATGAGTTCAGGCCCACCTCTTCGAGAGAGAGCTCATGACAACACGTATCGCGCGCGCGCTCCTTGGGGCAGCGCTGTTCATCGCTGCCGTACCGGCCCTGGCGGGCTCGATCGAGCGCTTCCTGCTGCCGCGCACGGGCAGCGCCACGGTGACGGACATCGCCGCCACGCCCACTCACGCCTGGGCCATCACCTATATGTCCCCGGGCATCGCGAAAGTGGGACTCGACGGCACGGTCCTCGACGTCCTGCCCGTGCCCGTATGGGCCGAGCGCATCGTCGTCGACCCGGTCGACGGCGGTGTGTGGTACGCAACCTTTCACCGCCTCGGCCACATCTCCTCGACCGGCGAAGTGACGCAGTACGACCTCCCCTTTCCCCAGGGCCTCCATCAGAACGTCACGGCCATGATCTTCGGGCCGGACGAGCACCTCTGGATCTCGCGGACCTACGGGTCGCTGCTGCGCGTCTCGCGCGCGGGGCAGATCACCGAGCTCGCGGGCTACGGCGGCACCGGCGATCTCGCCGCCGGCCCGGACGGCAACGTCTGGGTCACCTATCCCTACGACAACGCCATCGGACGCATCACGCCGTCCGGCACGCGCACGCTCTTTTCGAACGGCCAGTCCCTGGCAGAGTATCCCGGAAACATCGTGGCCGGCGCCGACGGCAATCTCTGGTTCAGCACCGGAAACGCGGTCCGCAAAATTTCCACGGCGGGAGCGATCAGCGGGCCGTATCCGCTCTCCGTGGGGTATCTCGTGGCGGGCGGCGACGGGAATCTCTGGGCCGCCACCGGCCGCACCATCAGCCGTTTCGACATCGGCCTGGGCACGGTGACGTGGCAGTACACCATACCGGCCGCCGCCGAGACGATCACGCGGCTGTCGGCCTCGTCGACGAACGTCTGGTGGGGCTCGTACGGTCACCAGCTCGGGAGCATCAGCTACGACCTCAACACGGTGACCGCGCCGTTCCTCATGCGCGGCCCCGAGCCGTACAACAGCGCGCAGTCGGCGGCGCACGTCTGGTTCACCGCGCCGAACGAGAACGTGATCGGGCGCCTCGAGACCGCCGACGGCAGCGCCGTGCTCTTCACGCTCCCGCAGGCGAACAGCCGCCCGCTCGACATCGTGGCCGGACCGGACGCCATGTGGTTCACCGAGGAGACGGGAGACCGGATCGGACGCATCGACGGCAACGGCGTCATCCAGGAGTTCCCCGTCCCGACGCCGGGACTGAAGCCGACCGCCATCACCTACGGCGCGGACGGCAACTTCTGGTTCACGCTCTTCGCCGGCGACAAAGTGGCGCGCATGACCACCGCCGGCGCGTTCACCGAGTTCGCCCTGCCGGTGAGCGGCTGCGGGCCGGGCGGGATCGCCGCGGGCTCCGACGGCAATCTCTACATCACCTGCCAGACCACCAACCAGGTGCTGCGCATGTCCCTCGGCGGCACGGTCACCGGCACGTTCCCCGTCGACGGAAACGAGCCGCGCGCCATCACGGCCGCTCCCGACGGCAACCTTTGGTTCAGCACCTACGTCGCGCACTTCCGCCTCACCCCCGCCGGCGTGATGACGAAATTCGACGGGTTCCCGAGCGCCGGCGGCGCGCTGGAGCGCGCGGCCGGCCCCGACGGCGCGCTCTGGGACGCCAACTACAACAGCATCGTGCGGACGACGCTCGACGGCGTCGCGCATCGCTTCAATTTCCCCGGTACCGTCAACAGCCGCGCCATTAGCGGCGGTCCCGACGGGAAGATCTGGTTCGGCGACTCGCGGATCCAGGCCTACTATCGCCTGACGACCGACGAGCCGATCGCCGCGACCGGCGCCGCGATCTGCTACGGCAGCGGCGGCAACGTGACGCCACAGGTCCTCGCCACCTTCATCGACCCCGACAAGACGCGCTCGTCCGGCCACTATCAGGCACGCATCGACTGGGGTGACGGCACCACGTCGGTGGGATCGGTCCTGGCGATCCAGAAGCCAGGAGAGGTGCGCGTGCACGGCTGGCATCCATACACTTCGTTCGGGCCACGCACCGTGAGAGTGCGGCTCACCGCGCAACCGGGAGCGGGCACCATCGGGCAGACCGCGGTCGCCGTGGCCGAGCTTTCGGGCGTGGCGGTGACGCATCACCGGACGTCGTTCTTCCGCGAGGGCGGCAACAGCACGATCGACGTGGCCACCGGACCGTCGTGCCCGTGGACGCCGCAGACTCCGGCGCCGTGGATCACGTTTCCCCAGGGAGGGAGCGGCACGGGCAACGGCTCATTCGCGTTTACCGTCGCGCCGAATGAAACGGGTGCCGCGCGCAGCGCCACCATCTACGTGAACGGACTGACGGTCGCGATCACCCAGAGCGGCGAGCGCGATCCCGCCTCGAGCCTCTACCTCGTCGACTCCTGCCGCCTCGTCGACACGCGGTACGAGAGCGGCCCGCAGGCTGCGGACGAGATCGTGCTCCGCTCCGTCGCGGGCGTCTGCGGCATCCCCGCCGAGGCCACGGCCATCGCCGCGAACGTCACCGTCGTCGTACCGGCCGCATCCGGATGGCTGTCGCTCTTCCCCGCGAACCTGCCCTGGCCGGGCGTGAGCACGGTCAACTACCGCGCCGGCCGCACGCGCGCGAACAACGTCTTCCTCAAGCTCAACGGCGGTGCGCTCGAGGTGCTGAACAGCGGCCCCGCCGACGTGCACTACCTGATCGACGTGACGGGCTACTTCCGATAGTCCGTCACGTCGGGCGGCTCGACGTCGACCGCGCGCATGTTCTCCTCGAGGTGCTTCACTTTCGACGTCCCCGGGATCGGCAGCATGACCGGCGAGCGGCGCAGCAGCCACGCCAGCGCCTCGGCCGGCCCGATCGAGCCGGCGAGCTTGCCGGTCTGCAGCGGGTACCACGGGATGAAGCCGATCGACTCGCGCTCGCAGTAGTCGAGCACCGGCTCCCATTCGCGGTCGGCGAGGTTGTAGCGGTTCTGCACCGAGACGACGGTGAAGTACTTCCGCGCCCGCTCGATCTGCTCGACCGTGACCTCGGAAAGGCCGAGGTGGCGCACCTTCCCCTCGCGCTGCATGTCGGCCAGCGTGCCGAACTGCTCGTCCTCCGGCACGTCCGGATCGATGCGGTGCAACTGATAGAGGTCGATGCGCTCCAGGCGCAGGCGGCGCAGGCTCCCCTCCAGTCCCTCGCGCAGCCGCTCCGGGCGGCAGTTCACTTCCCACTGTCCCGGTCCGCTGCGGTCGAATCCGGCCTTCGTGGCGATGACGAGACCCGCCGGATACGGATGCAGCGCCTCGGCGATCAGCTCTTCGCTGACATACGGTCCGTACGACTCTGCGGTGTCGATGAGATTCACGCCCAGCTCGATGGCGCGGCGCAGCACGCGCAGCGCCTCATCGCGGTCGCGCGGCGGGCCCCACACGCCGTCGCCGGTGATGCGCATCGCGCCGAAGCCGAGCCGGTAGACCGGCAGGTCGCCGCCGAGGTGAAACGTTCCGCTTCTGGTTGCATTCATGCGCGCATCCTATCCGGGAATCCCCCCGGTCACGTCTCTCCCCTATGCAAAGGGAGAGATGGACATCGAGAAAGCGGAAAACGCCGCTCAGGAACTGGAGCGCCGCGTCAGGGAGGTGTGTGCCGCCATCGTGGCCTGTGAAGACGCGCAGCTCACGCGCGACGAGATCGCCAAGATCCTGGCGCCGGTGCGCCGCGTGATGGTCACCGCCTACGACGTACGCAAGCTCCCGCGGAATGCCTTCGATCTCGTGCTGGCGGAGGGACTCCTCGATGCGCTCAACGACACGTCCGCCGTGCTGCTCCTGCAGACCATCTATCGCGTGCTCGCGCCGGGCGGCACGTTCGTCTTCACCACCGTCGCCGCCGACGATCCGCATCGTCCCCTCTTCGCGCACCTCGGCGGCGCGCCGCTGATCGCGCGCAGCGAGAAAGAGCTCCGCCGCTGCTGCGAGCTCGCCGGCATCAGCCCGCGGAACGTGACGCTGCGGCGGGAGGAGCGGGGGCGGGCGCTGCGGATCGAGGTACAGAAGCTGGATTGAGCTGCTCCAGCCCCGTGAGCATCACCGACAGCGTGCGCCGGTCGCGGCTCAGGCGTCCCGGCACGTTGGCCGGCACGAAGGTCTGCTCCGGCGTGATGGTGAGCTGCGCGCGCCCCGGCGGCAGCGGCACGTCCAGCACGGTCTTCTTCCCCGGCGAGACGATGCCGCCCACCGAAGCGCCGCCGGTGACGTCGATGCGGACGCGGTTCAACGGCAGCGGATAGTCTCCCGGTACCTCGAGCGTGAGCCGCACGCTGCGTGCGCCGAGCTCCGGCAGCGCGATGATCCCCTTCGCCCCGATCCAGCGCCACGAGCCGGTGCGCGTCCGCTCCGGCGGCGAGATGCCGCCCAGCGCTAGGAAGCGCTGCGTCACCGGCAGCGGGACCACCGAGGCCGCGCCGTAATGGCCGCGGGTCAGCTTCGTGTACGCATCCGGCGTCTGCCAGCGGAACACTTTCCCCTGCGGCGCCTCGGTCGCGCTGTCGGTGAGCTCGTACAGCGGCCGGTCGGTGCGATGGCCGAAGCGCAACAGTCCTTCGTCGACGCGCAGGCGCGTGTAGCCGCGCAGCAGGTACTGCGCGTGCGGCTTCAGCGGGAGGTCGTAGAGGATGACCGCGTTGCGCGGCGCGACGCTGCGCAGGTACTGGATGGCCGCGTACGGCGGCGACGGCTCGTTCGCGCGCTGGCGCAGCAGCGGCCCCGTGTACGCGTACGCGCCGAAGGCGTACAGCGCGAGCAGCGCCCAGTCGACGAGCATCTCGCGCGAGAGGCGGCGGAGGAAGTCGATGCCGATGGCGGCCAGGAGGGCAATGCCGGGCAGCGCCGGCAGCGCGTAGCGGACGCCGTCCGCCGGATCCATCATCGCCAGCGCGAACCCGAAGTAGACCGCGCTCATCACCACCACTGGCAGCACGACGCGCAGGCGGCGGCGCGCGGCGTCGACGAGCCCGAGGACCGCCAGGAACAGCACCGGCGCGGCCAGCCACTTCGGTCCCCACGGATGCGAGATGAAACGCAGCGCGATCTGCGCGGCCGAGCGTCCCGTGCGGGAAATGTCGGCGTCGTGCGCGGCGAAGTACGCTGCCTGGCCGGACATCATTTTCCAGAAGCCATCCACGCCGCCGCACGCGGTGATGAGCGCGATCAGCCACACCGCGCAGGCGATGGCGAACCACTGCACGGCCACGAAACGCTCGCGCCACGAGCGCAGGAGCAGAGTGGTGGTGAGAAACAGCGGCACGACAGCAATGGCGAACTGCAGCCGCCACCCGATCGTCGCTGCACACGCCACCCCCATGAACGCGAGCAACGTAGGACGGGCTTCAGCCCGTCCATCGTCCTCGCGGGCTGAAGCCCGCGCCACATTGAGCGCGCAGAGCCACATCGACAACCCGAGCAACGCCAGGGCCCCGGAATCCGACTGCGGCAGGGTCGCGTGCAGCAGCATCGTCGGCGAGGCGTAGAAGAGGAACGCGCCGAGGGCCCCGGCGCGCGTGCTGCCGGTGAGCTGGCGGAAGCCGAAGGCCAGCAGCACGAAACCGGCGATGGCGGTGAACGCGCTCAGCGCCACCAGCGCCCGGAACGGGACGTACCCCGCCAGCGGCGCGACGAGCTTCGCCACGCCCATGTAGATCGGATAGCCGGGCGGCGGCGGGAAATGGTTCAGCGGGTCGTAGTTCTCGACCCCCATGCAGAACAGACTCTCGTCGTACTCCCAGATCGTCTTCGGGAGGGCGGACAGATGGAGCAGCGCGATGACGATGACCGCGCCGGCGAAGATGACTCTCTGCACCGCGTTATGATCGCCGCAGTGTCAAGTGCGAAGCGCGGCCGCGGCCGTCCGCGGCGGGAAGGAGCGGACGAGGAGATCCTGGCCGTCGTCCGCACGCTGCTCGACGAGCGCGGCTACCGCGCCCTGAGCGTCGACGAGGTCGCCGAGCGCGCTCACGTGGCCAAGACCACGGTCTACCGGCGCTGGCCGTCGAAAGGAGCGCTCGCCGCCGCGGCCATCGCCCCGGCACCCGTCGCCGCATCCGCCGGGGAACTGCTGCGCGAGACGCGCGCGCTGCTGGCCCCGTTCGCCGATGCCGAGGACGACGCGGAGATCCTGGGCGTCGTGCGGGCCATCCTCGCGCCGCGGCGAAAGGCGCTGGCGGCGATGGTGGACAGCGCCGACGAATTGCTCGGCGCGATCTGGATCGAGCTGTTCATTCGCAATTCGTGAGCGCGATGACCGTCCGCCCCCCCTCGCGGACGATCGTGCTGCGGAAGCCGGCCGTGTCGCCGCAGTGCCAGACGCGCTCGCCGCGCACGTACCAGCCGAAGCCGTAGCGCGTGTCCGGGACGTCGGCCGGCACCGTGTCGCCGACGGCGGGAGGGACCGCCATCCAGCGCGCGAGATCGAGCACGTTCGAGTAGACGCCGCCGTCGCCGCGCGTGGCACTGGTGACGCTCTGGTCGCGCGGGGTGCCATAGGCGCGGTTCTGCGCGGGGCCGAGGGTCGTGCCGTGCATGCCGTGCGGCGCGAAGAGCTCTGCCTCGAAGAACCGCTCCAGCGGCACGTTCGCGGCGCGCTCGATGAGCACGCCGAGGAGCACGTAGCCGCTGTTGCTGTAGCGGAAGCGCGAGCCGGGTGCGAAGAGCAGCGGCGCGGCGGCGATGAGCTCGACCACCTCGTCGTCGTGGACCTGTTCGGTGCGGCCGGGCGCGAGGAGGTCTTCGTAGTCCGCGAGTCCCGAGGTGTGGTTGAGGAGGTGGCGGATGGTGATGCCGCGCGCGTCCGGCGTGTCGTAGTCCATCAGGCCGCGCCGCACGAGCACGGCCACGGCTGCCGCCGTGAACTGCTTCGTCACCGACGCCAGGCGGAAGTTCGTCTCCAGCGTGACCGGGCCCTGCACGCGCGTGCCGGCGATCGCCCCGTCGCGGAGGATGGCCATGGTGGAGCTCATGTCTTCATCGTCAGCGCGATGCGCCGCCGCTCCGTGTCCACGCTCACCACCTTGACCGACACGCGGTCGCCGACCTTCACCACCGCGTGCGGGTCGCGCACGTATCTGTCGGCCATCTGCGAGACGTGCACGAGTCCGTCCTGGTGCACGCCGACGTCGACGAAGGCGCCGAAGGCGGTCACGTTCGTGACGATGCCGTCGAGCTGCATGCCGGCGCGGAGGTCCTCGAGCTTCTGCACGTCGTCGCGGAACTTCGGCGGCTCGAAGGAACCGCGCGGATCGCGTCCCGGCTTCTTCAGCTCCGCCAGGATGTCGCGCAGCGTCGGCTCGCCCACGTCGTCCGCGACGTAGCGCTTCCAGTCGATGCGGTCGACCACGGCGGCGTTGCCGACGAGGTCGCGCAGGGCCAGGCCGTGGTCGCGCGCCATCCGCTCCACCAGCGCATACCTCTCGGGATGCACGGCGCTGTCGTCGAGCGGATGCGCGCCGCGGATGCGCAGGAAGCCGGCGCACTGCTCGAAGGCGCGGGCGCCGAGGCCGCGCACGTCGAGGAGTGCCTTCCGCGACCCGAATGCCCCATTGGCGTTGCGGTGCTCGACGATGCGTTTCGCCAGCACCGGGCCGATGCCGGAGACGTGCTCGAGGAGCTGCGGCGAGGCGGTGTTCGCGTCGACGCCGACCAGGTTCACGCACCAGTCGACGACTTCCCCCAGCTTCTTGCGGAGCAGCGTCTGGTTCACGTCGTGCTGATACTGCCCCACGCCGATCGACTTCGGGTCGATCTTCACCAGCTCGCCCAGGGCATCCTGGAGGCGGCGTCCGATCGACACGGCGCCGCGCAGCGAGACGTCGAGCTCCGGGAACTCTTCGCGCGCCACCTCGGACGCCGAGTAGATGGACGCCCCCTGCTCGGAGACGGAGACCACCGGGACGTCCGGCACGGCGGCCCGCACGAACGCCTCCGCCTCCCGCGAGCCGGTGCCGTTGCCGACGGCGATCAGCTCGGGCTGGTGCCGCTCCACGATGGCACGCAGCGTCTTCTCCGCCGCCGCCCGCTCGCCGGCGGAGCGCTCGCTGTAGAGCGTGGCCGTCTCGACGAGTTTCCCCGTGGCGTCCAGCATGGCCGTCTTGATGCCGGTGCGCAGGCCGGGGTCGAGGGCGAGCACGCGCCGGTTGCCGGCCGGCGGCGCGAGGAGGAGGTTGCGCAGGTTCTGTGCGAAGACCTCGATGGCCTGCCCGTCCGCGCGCGCCTTCAGCTCCGCGCGCAGCTCCCCTTCCAGCGAGACCGAGAGCAGCCGCTTCCAGCCGTCTTCGACCGCCTGGTCGCGCTCCTCCGGCAGCGGCGAGCGCACGCGCGAACAGCGCGACTTGAGGCCGCGTACGATCTCCTCGTCGTTGAAGCGCAGTCGGACGTTGAGAAACTCCTCCGCCTCGCCGCGGAAGATGGCCAGCACGCGATGCGACGGCGCGTGCGCGAGCGGCTCGCGATGGTCGTAGTACAGCTCGAACTTGCTCTTCGTCTCTTTCTTCTCGCGGAGGACCGTGGAGCTCAGCACGCCCTTGCGCCACGCCTCCGCGCGGGCGAACTTGCGCAGCTCCGCATCCTCGGCCACCCGCTCGGCCAGGATGTCGCGCGCGCCGGCGAGATCCTCCTCGCCGAACGTAGGGCGGGCTTCAGCCCGCCCCTCCCACACCCAGTCCGCCAGCGGCTCCAGCCCCTTTTCCTTCGCGATCGTCGCGCGCGTGCGCCGCTTCGGCCGGTACGGCAGGTAGAGGTCCTCGAGCTCGGTACGCGTCTTCGCTCCGGCGATGGCGCGGGAGAGCTCGGGCGTGAGCTTCCCCTGCTCGTCGATCGTCTTGAGGATGGTGGCGCGCCGTTCGTCGAGCTCCTTCAGCTCCGCGGCACGGTCGAGAATCGACTGGATCTGGACTTCGTCGAGGTTGCCCGTCGCTTCCTTGCGATAGCGGGCGATGAACGGGACGGTGGCGCCGCCGTCCAGCAGCTCGAGGGTGCGCTCGATCTGCGGAGGGCGGAGCTGCAATTCAGCGGCGATCTGCGTGGCGTACACGAGAAACGTTTATCATGCCCTCGCGTCCGGATCTCATTTCGAGAACAGAGCCATGAATTCAATCCTCGTCGTGGGCGGAGTCCTGCTCGTCCTCCTGGGAGCGCTGCTCCTGATCGCGGCACTGGTGATGTATTTCGCCGGCCGCAGCAGGCAGCCCGTCGCCGCGCCCACGCCCTATCGCCCGCAGCCGAGCCCGAATCCCATTCCTCCCGCGCCGGTCGTGCCGCCGCCGCATCAGGCGGCCGCGCCTCCGCCGCCTCCTCCTCCCACGCCGCTCATCATCCTTCCCGGCGACACCGACGCCACGGTCGTCGCCGAGCGGCTCGGCTTCGGCGCGCTGCACGCGACCTCCGGGCCGCTGGCCGGGCAATCGTTCCCGCTGAAGACCGACGGCTTCTACATCGGCCGCGACCGCACGGTGTCGCAGGTGGTGATCGAGACGCCGAGCGTGTCGAAGCGGCACGTGTGGGTGGGCATCCGCGACGACGTGCCGACGGCCATCGATCAGGGCTCGACGAACGGCACGTATCTCAACACGCTCGGCACGCGCATCGGACAGGTACGCCTCACGCCGGGAGACACGCTCATCATCAGCGACGACGTCGCGCGCTTCGTGTACAGGGCCTGACATGAAAAACGCCTGGAAGTTCCTCGCCGGATGCGGATGCCTGAGCGTGATCGCCGGCGCGGCGCTCATCGCCTTCGCCTTCTTCTCCGCAAGAGACGGCGCCACGGGCAGCGATGACACGACGACGCGGCGCGACGACCTCGCGCACTACGTCAACACGCGCGACGGGCGCACCGGTAACCTCTCCGAGAACTACGTCGACTTTTCGTTCGACTACCCGAAGAGCTGGACGATCAAGACCCAGGACCCGGACAACATCAACTTCGTGACGGTCGAGCACAGCGTCGACGGCAAGACCTACGAGAACCTCAACGTCGGCTACTTCAGCCCCGCCCCGACGGAGGAGCAGAACCAGGAGCTCTACCGCCAGGTCCTCGGCCAGATCGAGGGACAGTTCTCGCAACAGTTCCGCGACTTCCGCAAAGTGACCGACGGCCCAACCAAAGTGGGCGACTACGACGGCCACAACGCCCTCTACGACGGCTGGGTGCAGGTCGACGGCCAGCGCGTGAACGTCTTCGTCCGCGCCATCTTCGTCCCCGCCCCCGGCGGAGGCAATGGGGTGTCGATGATGATGATCGGCACGTCTCTCAACCCCGAGCTGGACGAGGCGGACGACCTCGGGACGAAGGGGGAGCTGCCGGTGGTGCTGGAGTCGTTCCGGTTCGGAAGTACGTAGGGAAACGCGCGTGTTATCGTGATCGTATGGCAACCGTGCGCAAGGTCCTCCGGCCCCTCCGAGACGGTGACAACGTGACTTACGCTCAGGCCCGAGCCGTGTTTCGCGAGATCCGGCTCGAGCGGGAGCGCGCTGAGGAGGAGAAAAAAGCCGCGAAGAAGAAGGTGGCCGCGAAACGCAAATGAAGGAGGGGCGTCAGGTCTTCATCAATTGCCCCTTCGATCGCGCGTACCGTCCCCTTCTCCGCGCGCTGCTGTTCGCGATTCACGACTGCGGCTTTCGCCCGCGTTCTGCCCTCGAGGTTCAGGACTCCGGCGAAGTTCGCGTCCAGAAGGTCATCCGGATCATCGGTGAGTCGCCGCTCGGCATTCACGACATCTCGCGCGTCGAGCTCGATCCGTCGTCGCACCTGCCGCGATTCAACATGCCGCTCGAGCTCGGCCTCTTCATGGGTGCGAAAGCGTACGGCGGCACCGACCAGCAGGCGAAGCGCGCACTCATTCTCGACTCCGACCCATACCGCTATCACAAGTTCTGTTCGGACATCGCCGGGCAGGACATCCAGGCGCACGGCAATAAACCGCAGGTCGTCATCGAGCTGGTCCGGAACTGGTTGTCGACCACACCGGCCACGAAAGGGATCGTCATCCCCAGCGGTTCGCTGGTCGCGAAGCGTTACAAGTTCTACCGTGCTGAGCTTCCGGCCCTGTGTGCGAAGCTGCGGCTGGACCCGCGCCGTCTCACGTTTCACGATGACATGTCACTCGTCACCGCATGGCTGGATGAGAACCCGTGGGCTCCGTCCGCCTGATCACAACTCCCGTTTTGGCGACGATGGAGTCGTTCCGGTTTCGGAAGTTCGCAGGGAAACGCGCGTGTTATCGTGATCGTATGGCAACCGTGCGCAAGGTTCTCACGCCGCTCAGGGAAGGTGACAACGTGACGCTTGCACAAGCCCGAGCCGTGTTTCGCGAGATCAGAATCGAGCGGGAGCGCGCAGCGGAGGAGAAGAAAGCCGCCAGGAAGAAGGCGGCCGCGAAACGCAAATGACGGAGGGGCGTCACGTCTTCATCAACTGCCCCTTCGATCGCGCGTACCGCCCTCTCCTGCGTGCGCTGCTGTTCGCCATTTACGACTGCGGCTTTCGCGCGCGCTCGGCACTCGAGGTCGAGGACTCCGGCGAAGTCCGCGTCCAGAAGATCATCCGGATCATCGGTGAGTCGCCGCTCGGCATTCACGACATCTCCCGCGTCGAGCTGGATCCGTCGTCGAACCTGCCGCGATTCAACATGCCCCTCGAGCTCGGCCTCTTCATGGGCGCGAGAGCGTACGGCGGCGCCGACCAGCAGGCAAAGCGCGCCCTCATTCTCGACTCCGATCCGTATCGGTATCAGAAATTCTGCTCGGACATCGCCGGGCAGGACATCCAGGCGCATGGCAACAAGCCGTACGTCGCCGTGGAGCTGGTTCGAAACTGGTTGTCCACGCCACCGACAGTGATCCCGAGCGGATCGGTGATCGCGAAGCGTTATCGCACTTTCCGCTCGACTCTGACGGAAGGCTGCGCAAAGTTGCAGCTCAACCCACGCCGCCTCACGTTCAGTGACGAAGTCACGCTCGTGGTCGGGTGGCTGCAGGAAAACCCCTGGGCACCCCAACCCTGATCACAACTCCCCGAACACATTCTTCGCCACCGCCGGCACGATGGTCACATCCTCCGCGATCCCGCGCGTGAAGATCACCACTACGAACTTTCGCCCATCGGGCAGTTCCACGTACGCGGCGTCGTGGCGCACTTCGCTCGTCCAGCCGGCTTTGGACCAGAGGCGCGCGCCGGCGGGGAGGGCCTCGCCGAGGAACCCCTTGACCTGATTCTCCTCCTGGCGCGGCGGCGAGAGGGGGCGCTCGAGGAGCTTCATCGACGCCTCGGCGCCGGGGGCGCGGCGGCGGACGATCCAGAGCAGGAGGGAGGCGGTGGCGTTGGCGGTGAGCTTGTTGCGGTTCTCGCGGTTCTTGCCGAGGACCTGGAGGTCGACGCCGTAGGGGCCGAAGCTCCACGGCTTCATCATCGCGCTGACATGGTCCGCGTAGCCGAGGCGCTGGAAGCGGCGGTTGATGTCGCGGCGGCGCTCGATATAGCGCTGCAGCGCGCGCCCCTCCAGCGGCGGCCCCGGCACCGTGCCGGCCAGGAGGTCCACCAGGTACGCCGTGGCGTCGTTGTCCGAGACCACGATCATCTCGCGCAGCGCGCGGTCGACGTCGCCGATCTTCTCCTTCTTCGTCGCGTAGACGTCGGTCATGAAGAACAGCTTGATCACCGAGGCCGGATAGAACGGCGCGTCGCCGTGGTAATCGCCTCGGGCGAGGAGGTCCGGCTTCGTCACGTCGATGACGCTGATGGCCAGGTCGTCCGCCTTCAGTTTCGGATACGCCTTCAGCGTGGCCTCGGCCGCGGTGCGTACCTTGTACTCGATGGCCGGGTCGCGGGCGACGTCGGTGAGCTCGCGAAAATCGGCCCGCGCGGTGAGGGCGAAACAGAACAGCAAAAGGAGGCGCACCATGCGCGCATTCTACGGGTGGAGAAGTAGGATCGCGCCCATGCACCGCATCCTGGCCGCCCTTCTCCTCCTCCTCGCGCCGCAGCTCGCCGCCGACGAGGTGCGCATCGAGAAGCTCCTGAGCGAGATGACGCTCCAGGAGAAGCTCGGGCAGCTCACGATGTACGCGCCCGACCAGCCGGAACTGAAGGACGCGCTGGCCAAAGGACTGGTCGGCTCGGTGCTCAACACCGCGCACGTGCGGCAGGCGAACGAGCTGCAGAGCGCGCAGCTCGCCGGCTCGAAGCACCGCATCCCGATCCTCTTCGCGTACGACGTCCTGCACGGCTACCGCACCATCTTCCCGATCCCGCTGGCGGTGGCGTCGTCGTTCGATCCCGAGGCCGCGGAGACGGTGGGAGCGGTCAGCGCGCGCGAGGCGCGCGAGGACGCGATCCGCTGGACGTTCGCGCCGATGGTGGACATCGCCCGCGACGCGCGCTGGGGCCGCATGGCCGAGGGATCGGGCGAGGACCCGTACCTGGCCGGCCGGATGGCCGCCGCGTACGTACGAGGGTTCCAGAGCAACGGCCTCCTCGCCTGCGCGAAGCATTTCGTCGCGTACGGCGCGGCCGAGGGAGGGCGCGACTACGGACACGCCGAGGTGACGGAGGCCACGCTGCGCAACGTCTACCTCCCGCCGTTCCGCGCGGCAGTGGACGCCGGAGTGGGCTCGCTCATGTCGGCGTTCAACACGGTCGGGGACGTCCCGGCCACCGCGAATCGCAAACTGCTGCAGGACGTGCTGCGCAGCGAGTGGGGATTCCAGGGTCTGGTCGTCTCCGACTGGGCGGCGGTCTCCGAGCTGGTGCAGCACGGCATCGCCGCGACACCGGCCGAGGCGGCCCGGAAGGCATTCGACGCGGGCGTGGACATCGACATGTGGGACGGCGCGTTCATGACCCTTCCCGCCAGCGCGCGCATCGACGAGGCCGTGCGCCGCGTCCTGCGCGCCAAGTTCGCGGCGGGACTCTTCGAGGAGCCGCTCGTCCGCGAGCCGGTCGTCGTCTCGACGTCGTACCGCGACGCGAGGCACGTGGCGCGGCGGTCGATCGTGCTCCTCAAGAACGACGGCGGGCTGCTGCCGCTGTCGAAGTCGCGGAAGATCGCCCTGGCCGGCCCACTGGCCGAGTCGAGCCGCGACATGCTCGGGCCGTGGCATGCCAAAGGATCGCGCGCGACGAGCGTCCGCGACGGACTGCACCTCGCCGGGGTGGAGACCGTCCGCCCCATTGACGCCGACGTCATCGTGGCGGTCTTCGGCGAGACGCACGAGCAGTCAGGCGAGGCGGCGTCGCGGACCTCGCTCGCGCTCCCGCCCGACCAGCAGCGGCAGCTGGAGTCGCTCGTCGAGCTGGGGAAGCCGGTGGTGTTGATCGTGATGAGCGGACGCCCGCTCGCCATCTCCTGGGCGGCGGAGCACGTGCCGTCGATCGTGCAGGCCTGGTTCCTCGGCAGCGAGGGGGGCAACGCCATCGCGGACGTGCTCTTCGGCGACGTCAACCCGAGCGGCAAGCTCCCCGTCAGCGTCCCGCGCACCGCCGCGCAGGCGCCGGTCTACTACGCGCACTTTCCCACAGGCCGCCCCGCCGGACATCGCTTCACCAATCGCTACCAGGACATCCCGGTCGGCCCGCTCTATCCGTTCGGGCACGGGCTGTCCTATACGACGTTCGAGTACAGCGACCTGCGCGTCGAAGGCGACGTCGTCTCGGCGACGATCAGGAACAGCGGCACGCGCGCCGGGGACGAGATCGTGCAGTTCTACGTGCGCGACGTCGTGGCCAGCGTGTCGCGGCCGGTGAAGGAGCTGAAGGGCTTCCAGCGCGTGTCGCTGCGGCCGGACCAGTCGGTGCGCGTGGAGTTCCCGCTCACGCGCCGCGAGCTGGAGTTCTGGACGAACGGCGCCTGGGTGGTGGAGCCGGGCGAGTTTCAGGTGTGGATCGCGCCGAGCTCCGAGGGAGGGCTGACCACGAAGGTGTACCGCTGAGCCGGAAACACAGCGGACCGCCGGCGTCCTCGCCGGCTGTCTGTGCGGGCGTCTCGCCCGCACAGTGGCGGCGGGACGCCGCCACTGACAGCCGGCGGGACGCCGGCGGTCCGCCTATGCTTCCGTTGCAGTCTGCTTCATAACGTAGGACGGGCTTCAGCCCGCCCTACGTTATTTCCGCGGAGCTGTACTTAGCGGCGCAGCTTCTCCTCGATCAGCGCGCGCCAGATGACCGCGTCCTCCTCCACGTTCCACGGCAGCCGCACCAGGCGCGTCGTGCGGGTGCCGTCGACGAGCACGATGTCGTAGCCGCTCTCGTCCTCCTGCACGGAGCGCCGGCTCGTGCCGCCGCGGATGTCGCCGTAGTAGTGCACCTCCACCTTGCCCGGCGCGCCGCGCGGCACGATCACGACGGGATGCCGCGCACGGGAGACGAACGCGATCGCGAACGCCACCGCCGCCGCGCCGAGCATCCACCAGCGCGCCTTCCGGCGGCCCCGCACCACCAGCGTCACGACCGCCGCACCGAATGCGGCGAGGAGGCCCGGACGGATCGCGGCCCACAGCGAGCGGCGGAAGACCACCCGGTCGCGCTCCACCAGAATCACGCCGTCGTAGAGGTACACCGGATTCGCGGCGCGGATGCGCTCCGGCGCGTGACGGCCCGCCATGGCGCCGGCGAAGCCGCGGCCCCACCAGAGGAAGCCGATGCCGGCGCCGAAGGCATAGACCGCGCCGCCGACGAGGAGCAGCGTCAGGATGCAGCCGAGGAGTTTGTTGCCGCGTTTCGCTTCGATGGCTCGATTGTACGGGTGACGAGCGTCAGCTCCGGAAACTTGCAGGTGATGCCGTCGCCGGACGAGCGCCCGCGCAGGTGGCGCCACACCCACGGCAGCAGATGGTTCCGTCCCCACGCCAGCTCCGCGCGGACGAGGTCGAGCGCCGTCGCCTTCGGCCGGCCGGGCAGCGGATCGCTCCACGACTCCGCCGTTCCCGGGAGCCCGAGGTGATACGCCAGCGCCTCGGCGATGCGCGCGTGTCCGAGCGAATTCGCGTGCAGGCGATCGTCGGACCAGAGCCGCGGATCGGAGGCGACGGGATACGCCGCCAGGTCGCAGAGGATGGCGCCGCTGCGCGTGCAGGCGTCGCGGATGGCGCCGTTCAGCAGCGCGACGCGATTGCCGAGCACGCGCGCGAACGGCATCACCGGCGCGAGGTCCGGCAGCGTGAAGGTGAGCACCGTCGCGCCGGCGCTCACGAGCGCGGCCTGCATCGCGTACAGGTCCTCGTGAAACGTGGCGGGATCGAAGCGGTGGCGCAGGACGTCGTTCGTCCCGGCCACGCACGTGGCCAGGTCCGGACGCATCGCCACCGCGCGCGCGAGCTGCTCGTCGCGGATCTGCCGTGTGGTGCGGCCGCGCACGGCCAGGTTGGCGTACCAGACACTCCCCTGCAGTGCGGCCAGACGCTCCGCCAGCCGGTTCGCCCAGCCGCGGTAGCCGCCGTGGCCGTCCGGATCGTCGAGCCCTTCGCTCGTGGAGTCGCCGATTGCGACGTAGCGCTCGTAATTCTTCACGGAGAACATGCTAAACGTAGGACGGACTTCAGCCCGTCCCCCACGGGGGAGGCGGGCTGAAGCCCGCCCTACGTTTATCCTCTTGTACGTGATTCCGTGGGAGCTCATCGACACGACCACCATCCCCGGCGAGACGGAGCTGATGCGGCTCTTTCGCCGGGGGGAGGAGTACTCGATCCGCATCGGCCATCACGAGCTGATGAACAACCGCGAGCACGGCTCCGAGGACGCGCTGGCGGAGCTCGTGTGCAAGCGGCTGCGCGGGCACGTGCGCGTGCTGGTGGGCGGCCTGGGGATGGGCTACACCCTCGCCGCGGTGCTGCGCGACGTCGACCGGCGGAGTGAAGTCGTCGTCGCGGAGCTCGTGCCCGCGGTGGTGCGCTGGCATCGCGGGCCGCTGGCCGGGGTGTCGAACGGCGCGCTGGACGATCCGCGCGTGACCATCCGCGAGGCCGACGTCGCGCACGTGATCGCCGAACGGCGCGAGGCCTTCGACGCCATCCTCCTCGACGTCGACAACGGTCCGGCCGGGCTGACCGCGAAGACGAACGACCGCCTCTACGGCCTCAACGGACTGCGCTCCGCCTACGCCGCGCTGCGCCCCAAAGGCATCCTGGCCGTCTGGGCCGCCGATCCCGATCCGCGCTTCACGAAGCGGCTGCAGCAGGTCGGCTTCACGGCCGAGGAGATCCGCGTCCGCGGCCATGGCCGCAAAGGGCAGCGCTACCTCATCTGGCTGGCAACTCGAGGATGAACGCCGCCCCCTCGCCGGGGGCGCTCTCCGCGGACAGCTCGCCGCCCATGGCCCGCGCCAGCTCGCGGCTGATGGCCAGGCCGAGGCCCACGCCGCGCTGGTCCACCTCCAGCTGCACGAACGGCTCGAAGACGCGCTGCAGTTGATCGGAGGGAATGCCGATGCCGCTGTCCTGCACGCGCAGGCGTGCGCGCTCGCCGTCGCGCGCGCAGCTCACCGACACGCGTCCGCCGGGTGGCGTGAACTTGATCGCGTTCGACAGCAGATTGAGCAGGATCTGCTGCAGGCGGTCGGGATCGGCGCGCAGCACCGCGCCGTCGCAGTCGGTCGAGAACGCCAGGCCCGACTCCTCCAGACGCAGGCGCACCAGCGATTCCGCGCGGGCCAGGGCGTCGGAGACCCGCACGTCGGAGATGCGCACCTGCACGCGCCCCGACTCGAGCTGCGCGAAATTGAGGATGTCCTCGAGCATCCGCAGCAGCTCGCCCGCCGCGTTGCGGATGCGCCCCAGCACGTCGGCCTGCTCCCCGCTCACCGGGCCGTGCACCCCGGCGGCCAGGAGCGACACGTTGCCGGTGATGGCCGTCAGCGGCGTGCGCAGGTCGTGCGACATCATGGAGAGGAACTTCGCCTTGGCCGCGCTGGCCTGCTCGGCCAGGCGGCGCGCCTCCAGGAGCTGCGCCTCGTACTCGTGCCGCTGGATCATGCGCACGAAGACGAAGTGGCTGACCTCGTCGCGGCGCGCGCCGTTGGTCAGCATCGGGATCGACTCGCCGTCGCGCGTGCGCAGCGTGACATACAGCTCGTCCACCGCGCCGTGCATGCGCAGCATCGGGAAGACGTGGGTCTGATAGAAGATGCGCCCGCCCGGCGGGAGGATCTTCTGCAGGTGCCATCCCTGCAGCTCGAAGCGCGTGTAGCCGAGGAGCGAGGCCAGGGTGGTGTTGACCTCGAGCATCGTCCCGTCGTCCGCGACGGTGACGAAGCCGCACGGCGCGCTATCGAGCAGCGGATCCATTCGCCAGGTACTCTTTGATCGCCTCGATGGTCTCCTCGGGGTGGCTGAGGTGCGGACAGTGCCCCGTCGCCTTCAGCATGCGGAACGTACCGTCGGGCAGGTTCCTCCAGACGTACTCCCCCACCTCGCGCGGCGCGATAGCGTCCTCCGAGCACTGCAGCACCAGCGCCGGCATCTGCACGTGCGGCAGGTCCTGGCGGTTGTCGGAGAAGAAGGTGGCCTCGGCGAAGCGGCGGGCGATGTTCGGATCGGTCGAGCAGAAGCTCCCGTGCAGCTCCGCCGTGAGCTCGGGCCGATCCTCGTTCTTCATGATCACCGGGGCGAGGAAGTTCGCCCAGCCGATGAAGTTCTTGTCCATGAGGTCGAGCAGCCCCTCGATGTCCGCCCGCTCGAAGCCGCCGGTGTAGCCGACGTCGTTGATGTAGCGCGGCGACGGGCCGATCATGATCAGCCGCGAGAACCGCCGCGGCTCGCGCCGCGCCCCGATGACGCCGACCATCGCGCTCACGGAATGGCCGACGAAGATGGCGCCGTGGAGATCGAGCGCCTCGCAGACGTCGAGCACGTCCTGCGCGTAGCCGTCGAGGGTGGAGTAACGCTCCGCGTCGTAAGCGGAGAGGTCGGACTTGCCGGAGCCGACGTAGTCGAACAGGACGATGCGGTAGTCGCGCTCGAACGCGGGCGTCACCAGGCGCCACATGTTCTGGTCGCACCCGAAGCCGTGTGCGAAGAGCATGGTCTGCTCGCCGCTGCCGAAGACGCGGACGTTGTTGCGGGAAGGGACGTCGGTCATATCGGCGTCGGATTATACGTAGGGCGGGCTTCAGCCCGCCCCCGAGACGGGCTGAAGCCCGCCCTACATTACTTCTTCGCTTTGTCTTTCTTCGGCTTCTTGGTCTCTTTTTTCCGGGCGTTGTTGCCTTTGGCCATGATGTTCGACCTCCTGCGATCATCGTAACCTACTGCGCACCCACTCCCTGAATTTCCCGGCCGGCAGCGGTGGGCTCATGAAGTAGCCCTGCCCCATGTCGCAGCCGAGCTCCTTGAGGATGCGCCACGCCTCCGCGTTCTCCACCCCCTCGGCGATGACGACGAGGCCCATGTTGTGCCCGAGCTCGATCGTGGAGCGCACGATCACGAAGTCGTCGTTCGCGGCCCGGTCGCCGAGGTGCAGCACGAACGACTTGTCGATCTTCAGCTCGTCCACCGGCAGGCGCTTCAGGTGCGCGAGCGACGAATAGCCCGTGCCGAAGTCGTCGATGGCCAGGCAGACGCCGCGGCGCTTGAGATCGCGCAGCACCTTCTGCGCGTACGCGGCGTCCTTCATGATCGCGCTCTCGGTGATCTCGAGCAGGAGCTTCTCGGCCGGCAGGCCGGCCTCGGACAGCAACCCGCTGATGAGGGTGGGCAGCTCCGAGTCGAAGAGATCGAGCGCCGAGAGGTTCACCGCCACGGTCAGGTCGAGCCCCTCCGCGCGCCAGGCGGCGCACTGCGCGATGGCCTTGCGGATCACCCACTTCGTGATCAGTCCGATGCGCCCCGACTGCTCGGCCAGCGGGATGAACTCGTCGGGACGCATGACGCCGTGCACGGCGTGGTTCCAGCGCACCAGCGCCTCGGCGTGCAGCACCTCCTCGCTGCGCACGTCGACCTTCGGCTGGAAATAGAGCTCCAGCTCGTCGCGGGCAATGGCCTGCCGCAGGTCCATCATCAGCGACAGGCGGCGCAGGCTGTGCTCGTCGCGTCCCGGCTCGTAGACCGCCACGCCGCTCTGGTTCCTCTTCGCGTCGTACATGGCCACGTCGGCGCGGCGGAGCAGCGTGCCGGCGTCGTCGGCGTGCGCGGGATAGGTGGCGATGCCGAGGGAGGCGTTGACGTCGATCGAGACATCGCCGAGGACGAACGGCTCGAGGAACGCGGCCGTCACGCGCTCGGCCACGTCCTTCGCGTCGGTGAGGACGATGGCGAACTCGTCGCCGCCGAGGCGGGCGATCGTGCCGCCGGGAAACGTCTGCGTCAGGCGGCGGCCGATCTCGATGAGGAGCTGGTCGCCGAACTGGTGGCCGAGCGTGTCGTTGATCTCCTTGAAGCGGTCGACGTCCATCATCACCATGCCCGCCGTGCCGCCGCCGCGCTTCGCCGCGGCGATGGCCTGCGTCAGGCGGTCGAGGAAGAGCGTGCGGTTCGGCAGGCCCGTCAGCGCGTCGTGCGTGGCCTGGAACATGATTTGGTCCTCGCGCGCGGCGATGGCGGACTGCATCTGATTAAACGCCGTGGCCAGGTGCCCGAGCTCGTCCTCGCGCTTGACGACGATCGGCTCGACGTACTCGCCGCGCTCGATGCGCCCCGCCCCCGCGGCCAGCACCTGCAGCGGGCGGCTGACCGTCTGCGCGAAGAGCACGGCCGCGAAGACGGCCGTGATGAGGACGATGGCGGAGAGGGCGAAGATCTGCAGTTCCAGGTCCGCGAACGGCTTGCGCGCCTCGACCAGGTCGCGTTGCAGCAGCACCTCGATCTTCGAGCCGTCGGCGGTGCGCAGCGGGTGGCGCCGCGACGCGTAGCCGCTCGCCTCCGGCCCGCCGAACGACGCCTTGAGCCTCGACACTTCGCTGACGTCGTCGAGCACGCTCTTGTCGATCTCGAATGCCGCGGCCACGTACGCGATCGGCAGCGGCGCATCCACCGACACGATCACGAACTGGTACGGCCGGCCGTTGAACGTGACGGTGCTCGGGATCGTGCCGCGCCCCTCGCTCACGGCGCGGAACAGCGCCGCGAACGGGAACGGCTTCCCGCTCATGCGCCCGCCGAGCGTGTCGGTCTGCACGTTCCCGTCGAGATCGACCAGCGCCACCACCTCCGCGCCGACGCGTCCGCCGTGGTTCTCGAGCGCCGAGGTGATGGTCCGCAGGTCGCCCTGGCCGATCGCTTCCAGGAACGCGAAGTCCTTCACCAGCACGCGCGACTGCTCGTAAAGCGTGCGCGCGCGCATGCGCAGGACGTGATCGAACACGTTCGCGCCGATGCTCAGCTCTTCGTCCACCGTGCGCTCCATCGCGTGGCGGCCGGCGAAGTGGACGGAGACCAGCGTGCCCGCTTCGAGCAGCACCAGCACCGCGACGAGGAGATAGAGGAGGCGCGCCTGGAAACTACGGGCGGGCATTTCCGCGTCCGGCGGCGAACGTCAGGCTCAGCGTGTCGCCGCCCTTGAGGGTCACGACCCGCGGCTCGAAGCGCATGCCGCGGTTCCAGACCTCCACCGTGTAGCGGCCGGCCTCCACGTCGTCGATCGCGGCCAGGCCACGCTCCGTCTTCGCAAAGTACGGCGTGTCGACGACGATGATGAAGGCGCTCATCTGGTCGTGGATGTTGCAGCCCAGCGTGACCACGCCGGCGCGGTCGAAGATCTCGGGATTGGCCGGGGTCCCCTTGTACAGCGGGAGCTGGAACTTCTTCGCCGGCGAGAAGGAGTAGACGTGATGCTGCACGTCGTCGTTGTTCGGGAAGTGCACCGCCGTCCCGGCCTGCACCGGCAGCACCTGCGGGACGAACTGCCGGTTCCGCTGGTCCATGGTCGCCGTCCTGCGCGCCAGCGGCAGCGACCGCCCCTCGGGCACGGCATACACGACCGCGTCGTCGAGGGCCCTGCCGCGCGCGTCCGTCACCTGCACGGTGAGCGTGGCCGCGGCGAGAGGAAGGGAGAAGACCAGGGGAAGGAGGAAACGGAGCATGTCCGGACAACGGTGCCATCGGTGCGATCATTGCGTCAATGCGGTTCGTCATCGCCGTGGTCCTGGCGCTCCCTCTGTACGGACAGGTGAGCGGCTTCGCGCTGCTGCGCGGCTCGACCGAGGACGAGCCCGTGACTGCGCAGGTCCAGGCCGGACTCGACTGGCGGCCGTCGCTGACTCTCGGCGCGCACGTGCACCTCCTCGCGCGGAGCGACGAGGACGGCTCGCGCCGCGGGCGTGTGGGCATCGTGCAGGCGTGGCTCGACCAGAACGTCGTCCGCGGCGAGCACCGCTTCCGCTTCATGGAGGGGGCGTTCTTCCTCCCCGGCTCGCGGGAGAACGTCGACGCGCTGTGGGAGTCGCCGTACACCATCTCGTCATCGGCGCTGAACAGCTGGCTCGGGGAGGAGTTTCGCCCCGTCGGCGTCGACGCGTCGTACACGCTGCGCCGCCGCTGGACGGTCGGCGCGACGGCCTACAGCGGCAACGACACTTTCGGGGCACTCCCCGCCGTCCGCGGCTGGAGGCTGCACGACCGCTGGACGCTCCTCGGGGAGCACGTGCCTGTGGACGCGGAGTACTTCACTTCCGTCTCGGCCGAGACCGATCGCCGCGCCGGCTGGGCCGCGCGCGGGCGCTGGAGCACGGACCGGGTGTCGCTGCAGGTGATGCGCATCGACAACCGCTCGGACGCGCTCGAGTACGGGGACCTCTTCAACTGGCTGACCCGCTTCGATATCGCCTCCGCCGACGTCACCCTCGGCGACTGGACCTTCATCGCCGAGAGCGGCTGGGGCTTCACGGACATCGTCGTGGAGGGGGAGCGCTTCCGCACCGGCCTCGCCACGACCTACGTGCTCGTCTCCCGCCGCCTCGAGAACGGCCGCGCCTCCCTGCGCGCCGAGACCTTCGACAACGACTTCGGCCGCGAGCACGCCATCACCGCCGCGTACTTCTGGTCCCCCGGCAAGATGCGCCTCGGCGCCGAGGCGGTGGTGATCGGCGAGGAGCCGCGGGTTACGGTGGAGCTTCGCTACTACTTCTAGACCGCTCGCCGAGGGACGAGGGACGAGGGACGAGGTACGAGGTACGAGGTACGAGGGACGAGTAGGCGACCGCACCCACGGCGCACTCAGCGGACCGCCGGCGTCCCGCCGGCTGTCGTGGCGGCGTCCCGCGCCGCCACTCCGGGTGGGCGGGAACCGTGCGAGACTTCGCGATCATCGACTGCGCGCTGGAGATCCCCGGCGCCGCCGTCACGAGGTCAAGCGCGGAATCGCGAATCCCACACGATGAATCGCGAATCCCACGCAAGGAATCGCGAATCCCACGCGATGAGTTGCGAGTCCCACGCGAGGAATCGCGTATCCCACGCGAGGAATCGCGAGTCCCACGCGATGTACCGCGAGTCCCACGCGATGTTCCGCGTATCCCCCGCGATGTACCGCGTATCCCACGCGATGTACAGCGTGTCCCACGCGATGTACAGCGAGTCCCACGCGATGTACTGCGAGTCCGACGCGATGTTCCGCGTATCCCACGCGATGTTCCGCGTATCCCACGCGATGTACCGCGTATCTCACGCGACGAATCGCGACGTCCACGCGATGAATCGCGAAGACACGTCCCCGCTATGGCGCAACAGTACTGCGCAGTTGCGCAACTGTTGTGTATCAGCGGCGGCTCCGCCGCCGCTTAGAGAGCGGCAGCTGGCGCTGCCGCACTCCAGACGCGGATGCGCTCCGCCACCTTCTCCGCGGTGAAGCCCCACTCCTCCGCCAGGCGCTCGTACGGGGCGCTGGCGCCGAAGTGGTCGATGCCGATCAGCAGCGCCTGCTCCCCCGCGTACTTGTGCCAGCCGTCGGTGCGGCCGGCCTCGATGCAGACCAGGCGGTTGCGGTCGCCGAGGACTTCGTTGCGGTAATCGGCGGGCTGGCGGTCGAACAGCTCCAGCGACGGCGCCGAGACGACGCGCGTGTTGCCGCGGAGCTGGGCCGCCTTCACCGCCAGCGGGATCTCGGAGCCGGTGGCGATGATGGTCACGTCGCCCTCTTCGAAGCCGTCGAGCACGTACGCGCCGCGGAGGATGCGCTTCGGGTCGAAGTCGATGGGACGCTCGATGATGTCGAGCTTCTGGCGCGTCAACACGATGAGTGTCGGTCCGCCGGCCGCGCTCAACGCGTGCGACCACGCCATGGCCACCTCCGCGCCGTCGGCGGGACGGAAGAGCGTCAGGTTCGGGATCAGGCGCAGCGACCAGAGCTGCTCGACCGGCTGGTGCGTCGGGCCGTCCTCGCCCAGGAAGACCGAGTCGTGGGTGTAGACGAAGATCGACGGAATGCCCATCAGCGCGGCCAGCCGCACCGCCGGGCGCATGTAGTCCGAGAAGATGAGGAACGTCGCGCCGTACGCGCGGAACGCGCCGTACAGCGTCATCCCGTTCACCACCGCCCCCATGGCGTGCTCGCGAATGCCGAAGTGGAGATTGCGGCCGCGGAAGATGTCGTTCGGCGGGGGCACTTTCTCTCCCCCCTTCGGACGCTCGACGTTGCCGGCGTCCTTCATCAGCGTGTTGGTCGACGGCGCGAGGTCGGCCGATCCGCCGACGACGAACGGCGCGATGGTGGCCATCTTCTGAATGACCTGTCCGGAGAGCGCGCGCGTGGCCACCGGCTTCTCCGTCTTGGCCCCTTCGAGCAGCACGGTCTCGTAGCCGTCCGGCAGCCAGTGCGACCAGTGCCGGTCCCACTCCTCGGCCATCATCGGGTGGCGCGCGCGCCACGCGCTCATCTCCTTCTCCCACCGCCTGCGCTCGCGGGCGAGTTTCTTCGTGCGCCTGGTGAACTCCTCGCGCACCTCGTCGGGAACGAGGAACGTCGGCTCCTGCGGCCAGCCGAGCGCTTCCTTCGTGGCCTTCACTTCGTCGCCGCCGAGGGGCTCGCCGTGGGCGCGGGCGGTCCCGTGGTACTTCGGGCTGCCCCAGCCGATGATCGTCTTCGCGGCGATCAGGGTCGGGCGCGCGGTCTCTTTCTGCGCGCGGCGGATGGCCTTGCGGATGGCGGCGCGGTCGTGGCCGTCGATGGTGATGACGTGCCACCCGAAGCCTTCGAAGCGCTTCTTCACATCCTCGGAGAACGCCAGGCGCGTCTCCCCTTCGATGGAGATGTTGTTGTCGTCGTAGAAGTAGATGAGATTCCCGAGACCGAGGTGGCCGGCGATCGAGGCCGCCTCGGAGCTGATGCCTTCCATCAGGTCGCCGTCGGAGCAGATGGCGTAGACGTAATGGTCGACGGGACGGAACGGCTCCTCGGCCTGGGTGAAGCGCGAGGCCAGCATCTTCGCGGCCAGGGCCATGCCCACGCCGTGTGCGAACCCCTGGCCGAGCGGGCCGGTGGTCACTTCCACGCCCTCGACGTGGCCGTACTCCGGATGCCCGGCCGTGCGCGAGCCCCACTGGCGGAACGACTTCAGCTCGTCGAGCGTCATGTCGGCGTAGCCGGTCAGGTGGAGGAGCGAGTAGATGAGCATCGAGGCGTGGCCCGCGGAGAGGATGAAGCGGTCGCGGTTCTGCCAGCGCGGCTCGGCGGGGTCGTGGCGCAGGAACTCGGTCCAGAGCACGAAGCCGATGTCGGCCATCCCCATGGGCGTGCCGGGATGGCCCGACTTCGCCTTCTCCACCGCATCGACGGCGAGGAAGCGGATGGCGTTGACGCAAAGCTCTTCGAGCTTGTCCTTGGGGCCGATCGCGGGGCGGTTGCTTTCTTCTGCGACGGAAATCGCCGCGGCACCTTCGGCTGCGGTGCTGCCGGGTGTCGGGTCCTGCATGATGATCCTCCTGAGGCGTAACGCGGCGTTTCGACGCGAGGAAGCGGATTATACTCAGCGGTCATCGACGCGCGGAGAGAGAGGGGGGGACGATGGTCGACGAGAGCGTGACGGTCAAAGGTGCTCCCGTACGCAGCCTCCAGAAGTTCATCGACGCCGAGCTGTCGCACGATCAGAAGAACGCGGTGCTCGACCGCCTGCCGGCCGAGTTCGCGACGCGCTTCCGCCTGCCGATCCTGGCCACCGAGACGGTGCCCGTGTACCTGCTGAACCGCGTCACCGAGGAGGCCGCGCGGGTGAAGGGAGAGCCGGTGGAGTCGTTCGCGCGCCGCGCCGGACGCGAGGCCGCGGGCGAGGCGGTGAAGGGGATCTACCGTTTCTTCGCTCTCGTGCTGACGCCGTCCGCCCTCCTCGGCAAGGCGTCGTCGATCTGGAGCTCGCTCTACAACCGCGGCGAGATGCGCGTCGACGAGCAGACGGAGACGAGCGCGCGCATCCGCATTCTCAATTTCCCCTCCGAGACCGCCGGCTGCTCGCGCGTGACGGGGTGGATCGAGCGCATGGCCGAGATGACCGGCGTGACGAACCTCAAAGTCGAACAGACGCAGTGCTATGCCGCCGGAGCGGCATGCTGCGAGTGGCGAGTGTCGTGGAGTTGATGTGAACAAGATTTTCTCGATGGAGTCCGATCATCCGCTGTTCCGCTACCTGACCGCGGAGGAGCGCGAACGCGTGGAAGCGATCGGCGAGGTGAAGCGAATCGCCGAGGGGGCATTCCTCATCCGCGCCGGCGAGCTCGACTCGACCCTCTTCGCCGTCGAGGACGGTCACCTCGACATCATCGGCCTGGACGACGGCGTGCAGAAGGTCTTTGCCACCGTCGGCCCGGGCGACGTCCTCGGCGAGGTGTCGTTCATCGACGACTCGCCGCGCGCCGTCTCGGTGCAGGCCGGCGAGGAGTCGGTGGTGCGGGCCTGGGACAAACGCACGCTCTCCGAGGCGCTGGCGTTCGAGCCGCAGTTGCTGGCGAAGTTCGCCGTGGCGATGAACGAGCTGCTGGTGGAGCGCCTCCGCGACGTGTCCCGTCGCGTCTGAAAACGTAGGGCGGGCTTCAGCCCGCCTCTCCCGGGGGGGACGGGCTGAAGCCCGTCCTACGTTTCCACGAGCGCCGCAAGTGCCATACGCAACTCACCCAATGCCTTCTCCTCCGTCAGCTCCCCGCTGATCCGCCGCGTCACGAACGGCTCCATCCGCGACGCCTCCGGCACCACGTTCCAGTTCATCTTCCGCAGCGTCTCCAGCAGCGACGCCTGCGCGGGACGCGAGGGACCGGGCGCCGCGTGCTGGCGCGCGATGCGGGGAAGGTGCAGGTCGCGTCGGACGGCTCGGTGGCCGCGCTCGTGCCGGCGAATCGCGCCTTGTCCTGGCAGACCACCGATCCCGCGGGAACGCCGGTCGTGCGCGAGCGCTACTGGCTGACGTTCCAGGCCGGCGAGGTGCGCGTCTGCAACTCCTGCCACGGCGTGAACACGAAAGACCAGATCGCCCAGCCCGTGTCGCAGCAGGCGCCGGAGGCGCTGCGCGCGCTGCTGCGCGAGTGGAAAAAACCCGCCCCAAAACGCAGAGCGTCTGGAGTGCGGTAGCGCCAGCTACCGCTCTCCATCGCGGCAGCGCAAGCTGCCGCAGCTGGCGCTGCGGCATCGAGAGCGGTAGCTGGCGCTACCGCACTCCATACAGCTTCTCGGGGTCCGTCACCGGCAGCTTGCACATGTAGTTCGTGCAGACATACGCCGTGGCCTTCCCGCCGATGGCGCGCTGCGCCTCGGTGTACGGCGCGAGCTTCACGATCGGCGGCGCGTCGCCGGGCGGGCGGTGGACGACGACCTTGTTCGGGGCGAAGCGCGCGAACACCGCTCTCCGCATGGCCGAGACGTCCTTGCCCGAGAGCACGATCTCCTGCGACGGCCCGAGCGAGAAGTCGAGCGCGGCCAGCAGGAACGTGGATGCCGAGGGAGCGAGACTCACCTCATCGCTCGCACCGCGCAGCAGCTCGTTCGCGAATTGCTCGTACTCCGGCCGCGCGGTGATGCGCGACAGCCGCACGAGGTTCATCAGCTGCACGGAGTTGCCGGACGGGATGGCCCCATCCCCCGTCTCGCGCGGACGCACGAGCAGCGACTCGGCATCGTTGGCGGTGATGTAGAAGCGGCCGCTCTTCGCATCGCGGAAGAGGCGCACGGCCTCGTCGTTCAGGGCGATGGCGCTCTCGAGATGGCGCACGTCGAACGTGGCCTCGTAGAGATTGAGCAGTCCCCAGACCAGGAAGGCGTAGTCATCGAGGAAGCGGCGGCGCTTCGGCGTGATGGCATCCGCGGCCTTCACGGCGGCGGCGGCGTACGACGGCTCGTCGAGCACGTTCGCGCCGAACGAGAGCGCGGCGATCATCAGGCCGTTCCAGTCGGCGATGAGCTTCTCGTCGCGGCCCGGCTTGGTCCGCTTGCGGCCGGTGTAGTAGGCCTCGTCCGCATCCTGGGCCGCGTAGAACGCGCCGGACGGCGCGCGCAGGTCGCGCAGCACGTAGGTGAAGACCGCGCGCGCGGTCTCCGCGTATTCAGCGCGGCGCGTGGCCTGGTACGCCTCCAGGTACGCCAGCGCGAGCAGCGCCTGGTCGTAGAGCATCTTCTCGTAGTGCGGCTCGCTCCAGTCGGCGTTCGTCGCGTAGCGATGGAAGCCGGAGTGCTTCACGTCCCACAGCGGGCCGGCGCGCATGCGGCGCAGCGTCGTCTCCGCCATCTCCAGCGCCTTCGCCTCCCGCGTGCGGTGCCAATGGCGCAGCAGGAACATGAGGTGGTGCGGCGCCGGGAACTTCGGCTCGGGGAGGAAGCCGCCGTGCTTCGGGTCGAAGCGCGCGGCGAGCTGCTGGTACCCCTTGGCCAGCACGTCCGCGGTCAGCGCGTCGCCCGCGGACGGCGAGGAGTGGAGCGAGCGCACGATCATCTCCGCGTTCGCCACCACGCGCTCCCGCTGCTCGCGCCACTGCGTCGAGATCCGCGGGATCAGCGCCCGGAACTTCTCCTTCGGGATGTACGACGCGGCGAAGAACGGCTTCCCGTCCGGCGTGAGGATGACATTGTTCGGCCATCCCGCGTCGCCGGTGAGCGTGCGCGTGACGGAGAGGTAGACCGCATCGAGATCGGGCCGTTCCTCGCGATCGACCTTGATCGAGACGAAAGCCTCGTTCATCAGCTTGGCGATCTCCGGATCGGCGAACGACTCCTTCTCCATGACGTGGCACCAGTGGCACGTGGAGTAGCCGATGGAGAGGAAGATGGGCTTGTTCTCCGCTTTCGCCCGCGCGAACGCCTCCTCGCTCCATGGGTACCAGTCCACCGGGTTGGACGCGTGCTGTTGCAGATAGCGCGATTGGGAACCGTGGAGTTTGTTGCTGGTTGCTGGTGGCTGGTTCGTGGTGATTTTTGGCTCTTGCGCAAAGGCGCCTTGAACCAGCAACCAGCAACCAGCAACAACAATCGCCCGAATCACTCGTTCACGCCTTGCCCTTGCACAATGCGATACGCCCGATCCGCCTTCAGCCCCCGCACCGTCTCCCGTTCCCCATTCGGCCAGGTGATGGTCACGTCCGCGGTCGTGTCGCGGCCGAGGCCCACGTGCTGCTCCTTCGGGTGCACGGAGAGATAGCCGATCGTCGAGAAGACCTCGCGCCACATCCCCTTCTGCGACGGCGTGTCGACGGTGATCTTCGCGCCGATGGCATCGCGGGTGACCTTCTTCGCCGGATCGCCGACGAGGCGCAGCTTCAGCCAGTGATTCCCCGCGGCGTTGTTGCGGTAGACCAGGGCCGGCGTGTTGAAGTTGTTCACCACCATGTCCAGGTCGCCGTCCCCTTCCGCGTCGAAGTAGGCCACGCTGCGCGCGTTGCCGGCCGGATCGGCGCCGCTCTGCGCGGTCTGCTCCTGCAGCATGCCGTTCGTGTTCACGAAGAAGACCGGCACTTCCTTCGAGGCCACCGGCAGCACCGCCGTCGACGGCTTGCCCGTCGGGTCGGTGAGGTACGGGTTCACGCTCGAGTAGACCGAGTACTCGTTCATGCCGTTGACGACGTAGAGGTCGTCGTCGCCGTCGTTGTCGTAGTCGAAAAAGTCGGCGTCCCACGCCCAGCCGGTCGACTGCATCCCCCGCCCGACCGCCTTCGACTGCTCGTACGCCGCGCCGTTCGAGACCCACATGTCGTTGGCCTCGACCACGCGCATGTTGGCCATCTTCGCGGGATTGAACTTCATCTGCGTCTTCGTGTCGGGGAGGACGTACTTTTCGTCCTTGTCCATCGTCACGATGTTGCTGATGTAGACGTCGGGCTTGCCGTCGCGATTGAGGTCGGTGATGCCGACGTTCATGGTGTAGCTCGGCTTGTCGGTGCCGAGCTTCGCCGACACGTCCTCGAACTTCCCGTTGCCAAGATTGCGGTACCAGCCGTTCGTGCCGAAGTCGTTGCCGACGAGGAGGTCTTCCCAGCCGTCGCCGTCGAAGTCGAGATGGCCGACCGACTGCGCCCAGCCGGTGTTCTCGACGCCGCTGCCGGCGCTCACATCCTCGAAGACGAAGTTGCCCTTGTTGCGGAACAGCTTGTCCGGCAGGGCGTTGGTGTTGCGGCGCGAGAGCGTCGGCAGCGCGCCGGTGAGGTAGTTGCCGAAGTAGCCGATGAAGACGTCGAGCAGGCCGTCCCTGTCGAAGTCGAAGGCCGTGGCCGGTCCGCCGATCAGCCCCTTGCCGCCGAGGTTCGTGCGCGCGGTGACGTCCTCGAACTTCGCGTTGCCGACGTTGCGATAGAGGCGGTGCGCGTCGTCGACGTAGGTGATGAGGATGTCCTGCAGCCCGTCGTTGTCGAAGTCGGCCACGATCGGCTGCCGCGCCTCGCCGTACGTGCCGTCCGTGCGTTTCCAGGCGATCCCCGAGGCCTCGGTCACATCCGTGAACTTCCCCTTGCCGTCGTTCAGGTAGAGGGCGTTGCCGGCGCCGCCGAGGAGGAGCACGTCGGTGTCGCCGTCATTGTCGAGGTCTTCCGCCGCGGCGCCGGAGCCGCCGAACGCGGGCGGCACCGCCAGGCGCACGGCGTTGTTCTCCACGACCGTGTAGCCGCGGATGAAGCGCGCCAGCCAGTCGCTGAGGCGATGGTCGTAGGCGATGCCGCTCGCTTCAGTGACATCGGTGAAAAACGTAGGACGGGCTTCAGCCCGTCCGGGGCGGGCTGAAGCCCGCCCTACGTCTGGCGCCGATGCGATCCTGGTCGATTTCTTGGCGAGAACCGGCGCCGCGGCGTGCTTGTCGAGCAGCGTCTGGATGCGCTGCACCGACTTGCCGAGGTGCGCCAGCTCGAGGCGCTCCTTCCCCTCCTCGTTGGCGATGAAGCCGGCCACGCGCAGGATGAGCACTCCCTCCTGCGCCGCCCCCTCAGTCAGCAGCTCGGCCGCGAACGGGTCGGGCTCGAGCGTCCCCTTGAACTGCGGGGCGTTGATCGCCTCGCTGAGATAGAGCCAGTGGATGCCGGGGTCGCGGAACGAGTCGAGGTCGTACGCCTCGATGGTGATGCGCTCGTTCTTCGCCAGGCGCGGAAAGTAGGTGATGTCCTCGTACTGGTTGGCCTCGTGCGGCTGATAGACCTGCAGCGCGTCGTGCACGTCGTCGACGCGGATGAGCGCGTGTCCTTTCTTCCTGGCGTGCTTCTCGGCCTCGAGCAGGACGTCGTTCATCCACGCCACCATCGTGGCGTTGAACTGCTCGCGGAAGGCCTGCCCCTCGGCCGGATCGCTCGGCCAGAGATGCCGGGCCATGTAGACCTGCAGGTTGCGCAGGAAGACGGCCATGGAGAGCTGGTTGTACTTCTCGAACGCGTCCAGCTTCTCGGCGACGATGGCCTTGATGGTGGCGAAATGTGGGGCGGGCTTCAGCCCGCCCTCGGCAACGCGGGCTGAAGCCCGCGCCACATCGGCACCCGCCACCTCCTTCCACGCCGCGCGCAACACTGCCGGCTGAATGCGATCGTGGTTGGCCTTCCTCGCGCTCTGATCCGCCTTCTGCAGCGCGGCCAGCGTGGTCAGGTCGATGGCCTCCTTGAACAGCTCGACGGCCTCCGCGCTCAGCGGCGCGAGCGCCGCCCCCTCGGTCAGCGCATCCTGCTGCACCGCCAGGATCGCGCGCAGCGCGTAGGCCACGCTGCCGTACTGCCGCTTGTCCCGCGCCGTGATCACCGTGCCGCCGACGACGAACGAGCCGTCCGGCATCGCGCTGTACGGCACCGAGTCCTGCAGCACCGGGCGCAGCGCCTCCGCACCGATCTCCTTCACGCCCCCCTCGGACGCCTTCGCCCATACGCCGCGGATCCACGCCTTCTGCAGGGCGATCTTCTCGAAGCGCGCCTCCGACTCCAGCGGCGTGCCGTAGATGAAGTCTTCGAGCCGGCTCGCCGTGGCGTAGCACTTCGGATCGCGAACCCCTTCGAGCTCGCCGATCTCTTCGATGATGACGGGAACCTGCCCGAAAACGGGCAGAGCTACGGCGACCAGCGCCAGCAGGATGAGACGGGACATGGACGGATCTCCTCGATTGAGGAGAGTTTAAACCAGTCAGCGCTCCCACGGCCGGTACGACAGCGCGAACGGAATCCGCTCCGCGATCGGCGGATGGGAGTAGAGCCAGTACTTCATCAGCGGATGCGGGCTCGGGTCGCGCTTCGAGTTCTCGGCCAGTTTGCGGAACGCCGTCGCCATCGGCTCGTTCAGGTGCGTGAGCTCGAGCGAGAACTTGTCGGCCTGGTGCTCGCCCCAGCGCGAGTAGGCCGCGCCGATGGGCGTGGTGAGAAACGCCAGCACGAAGAAGACGAGCATGACGAACGGGAGGGCGGCGGGGTCGCCCGCGCTTTCCCACCCTCGGCGGCCGATGCCGCGATCGACGATGCGCTGCCCGAGGATCAGCACGAAGAAGGAGATGAAGAGCGCGACGCCGAGGCCCTTCCAGATGTCCTTGCGCACGTAATGGCCCATCTCGTGGCCCATCACCGCCAGCACCTCGTCGTGCGTCATCTCGGCCAGGAGCGTGTCCCACATGACGATGCGCGCGGTCGGGCCGATGCCGTTCACGTACGCGTTCAGCGTCTTCGTCTGCTTCGACTTGTTGACCTCGTAAACGCGCCCTCCCTCGATGCCGGCGCGCGAGGCGAGGTCGAGGAGCTTCTGCCGCAGCACCTGGTCCTTCAGCGGCTCGAACTTGTTGAAGATCGGGTCGAGCACGATCGGCTGGATGACGGCCGAGGTGATGATGACCGGGATGCTCCCCAGCCAGAGCGCCAGCCACCAGCGCTTCACGCGCCGCATGGCCAGCAGCGCCAGCGCGCCGATAGGCATCATGATGGCGAGGTTCACCGCCAGCCCCTTGAGCATGTCCGCCATCCACGACCCGAAACTCTGGTCCTTCAGGTCGAACTGATGCGGGACGTGGAAGCCGGAGTAGTACGCGAGCGGGAAGTCGAGCACCCCCAGCGTGACGATCAGCAGCCCGATGGTGAGCATGGCCACGACGAACGGCTTCTTCGTCACCCGCTCCGAGAGCGCCTTCAGCCCGGCCGCGGCATTGGTCTTCAGCAGCAGCCACAACATCCCCAGCGTCCACGCCGTCCCGACGAAGTACAGCGCGTCGCGGATGCGGCTGTGCCGGATCATCTCGTCCGTGATGCGCACCTCGAAGCGGTCGTCGCCCGTGCGCTCCTCCTTCGGCTTCGGCGGCTGCGCGAGCGCGGCGACGGTGACGGTGACGACGGCAACGCCGAGGGCGAGGGCGAGGAGGGTGCGCATCCGTGGGGATTATCGAGGAAAGTATTGACTAGTTCGCCAAATAACATTTATGCTGTTTCAGCATGAGAAAGATTGGCTGGCTCCTCCTCCTTCTTCTGGCCACGCGAGCGTGGGCGTACCGCGGACGTCCGGTATCGGGCCTTCGCTTCGAGGGACAAGGCTTCATTTCCATACACTCTCTGGCGAGTGACGGGACCGGATTCATGGCCCTCCTCGGCAGCGACGACGTCCTCCCGCCCAAGCGCACGTTCGTGCAGAAGATCGGGCCGGCAGGGACGCCGATCGGGCCGCATCGGCAGGTCGGCGTGGGCGAGCCGGCCGGGCTGGTGTGGATGGGGACGGACTATCTGGCCGCGTGGAAAACCAGCGCGGGTCTGTGGGTTGGAGCGGTATCGCGCGACGGCTCGCCGCGGTCGGAGCCGGCCGCGCCGGTGCTCGTTGCGGAGAGAGGCTTCTTCGCGGCGAACGGGCAGTCGGTGCTCGCGTTCGGTTACAGCGAGCGGGAGCTGAAGGTGCAGCCGCTCGACGCATCGGGGCAGCCGCAGGGGACCGCCCGCACCTCTATCGCGCCGGCAGCGCGGGCCAGCTTCACGGTCGCGCCGACGCCCGGCGGCTTCACCGCGGTCTACAGCGGCTCCAGCGGCACGTGGATGCAGCGCTTCACGCTGGACGGCAATGCCTTCGAGCCGGTGCTGCTCGACGGACCGTACGGCGGCTCGGGCACGGACTACCACAGCAACGGCGCGGCCATCGCCAGCGACGGCACGGAGACGCTGATCGTCTTCGGCGCCGGCCGGTACGGTCACGATGCGCATCTGCGCAGCGTGACCGTCGGCGCGGACGGAAACGTGAAGCGCTCCGGCGTGATCTACGAGTTGCCCCTGCGCGGAGCCTACGGGATCGTCCCGGTCCATCTGGGGTGGGACGGCGCGGAGTACGTCGCCGCGCTGAACCTCCGGCACAGCGACAATCCGGTCCAGTCCGAATACGCCGGGGCGTTGCTGCGCATCGATCGGACGGGCGAGCGTGACGGCGAGCCGCAGTTCGTCGGCGAGCAGCAACAGGTGCTCAGGTCGCTGGCGTGGAACGGCCGCACGTTCCTGTCGGCCTTCGCCAGCTCGCAGCCGCCCGGCACGTTCGCCATGACTATCGATCCGGCCACGGGCCGCACGTCGGTGCCGGCGAAGCTGGGGAGCACGACGAGCCTGCATGGCACCTTCGCCATCGAGGCGGGACACGGCGGCTATCTTGCGGCATGGCTCGAGTACGGCCGCACGCAGACCACCGTGCGCGCCTCGCGCATCGACCGCAACGGCAACTACCTCGACGAAGAGGGCATCGTGCTCGACACCCTGCCCGGCGGCTCGAGGCCCGAGAACATTCATCCGCCCATGCGGTACATGGCCATCGACGGCAGCGGACCGCAATGGCTCGTGGCCTGGGTGTGGCGCGGAACCGTACGCGCCCGCGCGCTCTCGCTGAACGGAACGCCCGTTGGGACGAGTGCCTTCACCATCGGCGCCGGGCTCGAGGTAGCGGTGCGCTGGGGCGGCCAGTACTACGTCGTGCTGCGCCCCGATGCCGGCTACTCGCTGCACCGCGACCGCGTCACGGCAAACGGCAATCTGCTCGAAACGAAGGTGGCGGTGGCGGCCCATGAGGACGTGGCCAACGACAGCCGGGTGGGGTACCTTCTGCCGTCGCTGGTGCGGTTGCGCGACCGCGTGCTGGCCGTGTTCCTCGAAGACGAGATTCACAACTGCTGGGGTTCCCCCCGCTGCCCCGAGGACCTAAGGTTCCTCGGCATGTACGTCGACGAGGCGGACGCCCAGCCGTTCTTCATTGCTGACGACACGGGTTTTGGAGGCGGCGTGCGCGTCGCCGCCGGTCCGAATGAGGCGCTGGTGATCTGGCCGGACCCCGCGGGCCTCCAGTACACAATCCTTTCCGCGGATGCCCCGGAACAGCCGGCGGCCGCGGGATTCGTCAAGAGCAGCCGCTACGCCGCGGTTCCCGACGTGGCGTTCGACGGCACGAACTTCGTCGCCGTCTGGTATGGATACAACTTCTCGGACGCCGCGAACCTGGTCAGCGTGCCGATCGATCCGCGGGGAACGGCCGGCAGCCAGACGGTCATGCCGGTGGACAAGGGGGAATGGGCGAGGAATCCGCTCGTCGCCGCGGGCGCGGGCCTGCCGGCGCTGATCGGCTATCACAATCGCCATTCCGCGTACGACGGCACGCACCAGACGATGCTGCTGTTCGCGAGCGAGCTCGGCGGCGGAGCGACGACGACCCCCTTTGCGCCCGAAATCATCTGCGCCACCGAGAACGGCGACGGCACGGTCACGGTGCGCTGGCGCCCGGTGCAGAACGCCCTCGGCGTCTCGATCGAGCTGCAGCTCGCCGACGGCACGTTCCGTCCGATCGGCGTGGCCTCTGCCGATGCCACGATCGCGCGCGCGTCGCTGGCCGGTCTGCCGCACGGCGCGATTCGCGTCCGCGCGTGGAACGCGGCCGGACTCTCCTCCCCCTCCCCGCTCGCGCCGAGCGTGCCGCCGCCGTCGGCGATCCTGCGCTCGACGGCGCACGCCTGCGCGGGCGTGCCGCTGACGGTCAACGTCAGGCTGCGCGGCAGCGCGCCGTTCACGATCCGCTGGTCGGACGGCCTGGTGCAGTCCAACGTGATGAGCTCCTCGACGTCGCGCAGCGTGACCGCGACGGAGAACCGCACGCTGAAGATCGTCCGCGTCACCGACGCCTCGTGCGCCGCGAACGACGAGCCGGAAACGATGCGCATCACCGTCGATCCCTTCCCCACCGTGGCCGTGCCGCAGAACGAGCTGCGCATCGCACGCGGGGCCACGGCCACGCTCACCGTGACCTCGGCCGACGCCGAACAGCACGCGTGGTTCGAGGGCGAGCCGGGCGACACCTCGCGTCCCGTGGGCACGAACGCCGCGACGTTCACCACGCCGCCGCTGGCGCGCTCGACGCGCTACTGGGTGCGCGTGTCGAACCGCTGCGGCAGCGCCGACTCGGCGGCGATCGCGGTCACGGTGCCGGCGTCGAAGGGGCGGGCGGTACGGCACTGAACCGCTCGCTCCATCCCTGCTCTCGATCGAGGGCAGGGATTTTCACGTCGCCGAGGATCTGCGTGGCGCTTTTGACGCGCAGGTAGGTGGCGGCGCCGTCGCGCACGCGCATGAGGCGCAGCGGCTGGAGCTGGCCGAGGCGGCGGGCCAGGTCGTAGTGGTAGCTCTCGCAGAGCGACTGCTCGAGGGCGTCGAGCGGCACCTCGGCGTCGCTCTGGAGGTAGAGGACGTACGCATCGCGGTCGCAGGCGAGCATGGCGAAGGCGTGGGGAATGCCGCGCAGGGCGAGCTGCAGGCGCTCGCGGACGAAGATCTCGTTGAGCTTCTCGCCGAAGTGGTCGGAGATGTGGCTCGCGCGGCCGACGAACTTCAGCAGCGGGGCCTGTTCGCGGTAGCCGGTGACTTCCACGACGTCCTCTGTCGCATAACGCGACAGGCCGCCGCCGGTGGTGAGGATGACTTCGTAGCGCTTCCCCACCTCCAGCTCGTGCGCGAGCCGCACCTCGTCGCCGGAACGGAACTCGTAAAAGTGCGATCGGTAGGCCAGCACGTTCTCGCCGTCGTACGGAATGGTGACGAAGCCCTCGGTGGAGAGCAGTCCTTTCGGCTGGATCGTCGCGTGCGGGAACTTTTTCGCCAGCGCCGCGGCGGCGTTCGCCGCATTCGCATCCGCCCAGCAACTGATCACCCGCAGCTTCGGCCACGTGGCCTCGGTGTCGAGATCGCCTACGAGGAGGTCGAGGAAGCTCGGGTGCCAGACGGAGATCAGCGACAGCGTCCGGCAGCGCGTGAGATGGCGCAGTGTCTCCTCGCGGAAGTTTTCGTTTGTGAGCCGGACCGTGGACGGTACGGCCTGCACGGCGCGCACGAGGCGGCGCTGGATGGGGCCGAGGACTTCTTCGTCCGACTCGGCGTCGGGAGAGATCGACCAGTACGCCTCCCCGGCGAAGGCGCCCGGGTGGTGGGTGAAGAGGTTGACGATCCACGGAGCGATGGCTCGGTCGAATTCGTGACGCAGGGCGCGTGTGTAGGGGATTTCCTTGGCCGCTCCGCTGGAGCCGCTGGTGCGGACCCAGCGCTCGACCGGGAGAGACGGGCTGAAGCCCGTCCTACGTTCGGCCCAGGTGGCGATGGGGTGGCGGTCCCGGAATTCGGTGAGGTTGCCGACCATGGACCACTGGACCTCGGCCACGCGGTGCAGATTGGCGCGGAAGCGATGCGCGTCGCGCGCGGCGGAGGCCAGCCACAACCCATTCGCTACCGCGCAGCGGAACCGCATCGTCAGCGCCTGCCGATCATCCGCAGTCCCGCGAGGGTGAGGTTGTCGATCCCGACGCGGACGAGGCAGGCCAGCTCGTCGCCGTCCGCGTGTCCGGGATTGGCCTCCACGAAGAAGCGCACGTGCGGGTCGTGCAGGCGTGCACCGGGGTCGGAGACGCCCTCGCGCAGCGGCGCGGGCGTGGCCAGGCGCACCACGCCCGTGCGCGGGTCGTACGCGTCGCCGAACTTCGCGGCGGCGATCGTATCGAGGAGCGGCTTCATCGTCCGGTCGTGCGGATAGAAGTCGCGGAAGAAGAGCGGGAGGAAGCGGTACGTGCGCCAGCCGCTGCTGATGAGGAACCAGTACGCGTTCGCATCGGCATGCGCGAAGACGTGCTGCGCCCAGAGGCGCGGCAGGTCGAACGTCCCCCAGCGGTGGCGGGCGACGATGGTGTCGCCGGAGAAGAAGACCGTGGCGTCGCCGACGCGCAGGCGCATGAGCGTGGAGAAGCCGTCGATGCGGCCTTCTTCGTCGCAGAGGAGGATCACCCACTCCTTCTCCGCCAGGTCGCGCTCGAAGGTGACGCGGTCGGTGGTGGCGAAGTAGGTCGTGTAGAGCGCGAACATGGCGTCGCGGTCGCGGCGCGTGAGCCCGGCGCGGCGGACAACGCTAGAGCGCGCTGATGTCGACGGCGCGAGGCCGTGCAAGGAGTCGGTCATGAAAGTCGTCTCCGTCGTCGAAGGCGACGGTGTAAATGCTGCTGCGGTACTCGATCGGCTTGAAGCGCCTCGCCACCGCGAGGTTCGGATCGCTTTCGGTGAAGCCGAAGAGAATGCGGTCGAAGCCCTTTGCTTTTTCGAGGATGGCGTTGATGAGTGCGTGCGCATCCTCGGCCTGGAAATGCGTGACGTACGCGTGGTTGAGTGTCGCTCCCGGTTTCGGGAGCCTCAGGAGCGGCCGGAGAAGGGACAGGGCGCGGTCGTAGCCGTCGATCACGGTTTGCTTGTAGGCGCGCTGATCGACGAGGGCGGCACTCCCGCCGGGAACGTGGACGATCTCGCCTTGCGGTGGATCAGCAGGAAAAAGGTTGCCAAACGTAGGACGGGCTTCAGCCCGTCCCCCCCGGGGGAGGCGGGCTGAAGCCCGCCCTACGTTCAGCGCGAGCGTGTAGAGGCGCTCGACGAACTTGTACCGGGGCATCACCCCGCGCGAGCGCCGCACCAGCACGCCCTCCGCCTGCGCGTTCCCCTCCACGATCGTCGTGTAGTACCCGCGCGCCGGCCGCTGCTCGTGCAGCTCGCGCATGACGCGGTAGCCGCGCGCGGTCAGCAACTGCCCCCGATACGCACGGTCGACGCGCAACTGGCCGAGGTAGCCGACCTCCTCGGGCACACCATTGATATACAGCCTGCGGATCGAGCGGCAGGCCACGCCGACGACCTGCGTCCCATCGCGCGCCACCAGCACGTCGGTGCCGGGCGCGCAGCCGGCAAAGTACGACGGCTCGCGCTCGAAGCGGAGGCGGATGCGTCCCGGCATCGGGTTCGTGGCCAGCAGCCGGCGGATGCCGGCGTCGTCCGACGGGGCCGCGAGGGCGAAGGAGATCATGCGCGCACTTTCAGCAGCGGTCCGGCGAAGGCCTGGTCGCCGAGGGGATAGTCGCGGCGCTCCGTCACCTCGCGGCGGATCAGGTAATTGATCATGAAGAACTTCGCGCCCATGTAAAGCGAGCCGGCGTTCACGCGGTCCATGCTGCGCCGCGCGATCGAGCTCCAGCGGTAGAAATCCGTCCGCGCGGAGATGCATCCCTCCTTCACCTCGTCCGCGGTCATCCCCGCCGGCGTGTACGGCACCATGCCGTAGCGGTAATTCGGGTCGAGCCACCACTTGTCGAAGAGCAGGCGTCCCTCGTCCTTCAGGCGGTCGTAGAGCGGCGTGCCGGGGAACGGCGTCAGGTGATTGAAGGCCACGATATAGAACTTGTGGCGCTCGGCGAATTGCACGACCTCGTGCAGCGACTCGTACGAATCGCCGTCGTAGCCGAGGATGAAGGTCACGTAGAGACGCATCCCGTGGCGGCGGAGGTTCTCCAGCGCCACCTCGTAGCCCCCCTTCATGGTGTTGAAGGACTTGTGCATCTTCTTCAGGTTCGCCGGATTGAGCGACTCGAACCCGATGAGCAGCCCCTGGCAGCCGGAGGCCTTGAGGAGCTTCAGCAGCTCCTCGTCGTGGGCCACGTTGATGGAGGCTTGGCTCACCCAGCGGATCTTCAGCGGGATGAGCTGGCGATAGAGCTCCTTGGCCTGGTCGAGGTTGGAGGTGATGTTGTCGTCGACGAAGAAGTAGAGCGGCTTCTTCATCCGCTTGATCTCGTCGCAGACTTCCTCGGGCGGGCGGCGGGTCTGCGTGCTGGCGAAATACGACTGGATCGCGCAGAACTCGCAGGCGAAATGGCAGCCGCGTCCCGCCTCGACCAGGCCGAGGGGGAGATAGCGCTTGCCGAGGAAGATGCTGCGGTCGGCGATGGCGCCGGCGAGCGACGGGCGCTTCGGCGCGCGATACGTGCGGGCCAGCGCGCCGCAGCGGAAGTCCTCGATGACCCGCGGCCAGAGCCCCTCGGCCTCGCCGATGACCACCGAGTCGGCGTACTCCGCCACTTCGTCGGGCACGAGCGTGGCGTGGAAGCCGCCCATGACCACGGGCACGCCGCGCCTGCGGTATTCGCTGGCGATCTCGTACGCGCGGCGGGCCGTGTACGTCTCGACGCTGATGGCCACCAGGTCGGTGCGCTCGTCGTACGGGATGACCTCCATGCGGTCGTCGTAGAACTTCACCTCGACGTCGCGCGGCGTGAGGCCGGCCAGCACCGCCGGCGCCAGCGGCTCCATCTGCCACGTGCGGATGTACTTTTCGCCGACTCGCCTGCCGATGCAGGGATGGATGAGGGTCAGTCGCATTTATGCGGCTCTCGCGGCCGACGGAAGCGACCAGTCGCACGTGTAGTACTTGTTGAGGTGGTGCGCGTAAAAGCGGTAGCCGAGGTTGGCGGGGATGGCGATCGGCAACTGCACGCGCGCGCCGGCCAGGCGCCTGAACATCCCGCCGTAGCTGTAGGTCCTCTTCCAGGCGCGCTCGGTGCCGCGCAGCAGCTCCTCGGCGGTCATGCGCGCGGGGCGATAGACCACGTGTTGACCGTCGTAGTACGACCAGTCGCTGGTCAGGATGCGGCCTTCGTTCGAGAGCCGCGTGTAGAGCGGCGTGCCGGGGAACGGGGTCAGGATCGCGTAGCGCGGCAGGTCGATGTGCGTATCGATGGCGAACTGCGCGGTCTTCTCGAAGACGTCCGTCGTGTCGTCGTCGAAGCCGAAGACGAAGCAGCCCTGGATGGCGATCTTCCGCGCGTGCAGTTTCTCGATCACGGTGCGGTACTCGACGCGGGCGTTGAAGTTCTTGCGCGACTCCGCCAGGGCGCCGTCGGAGAGCGACTCGAAGCCGAGGAGCAGGCCGCCGCAGCCGCTCTCCGCGGCCAGGTCGAGCAGTTCGTCGTCCCAGGCGATCATGGTCGTGGCCAGGCCGCCCCAGCGGATGCGCAGCGGGATCAGCGCGCGAAAGAGCTCCTTCGCGTAGTCCGTGTCCGAGATCAGGTTGAGGTCGAGGAAGATCAGCTTCTTCGGCCGCATCTGCCGGATGTCGGCGATCACTTCGCCGATCGGCTTCTGCAGCGGCCGCCCCCACGCCGACGGCACGACGCAGAACTCGCACTTGTGGATGCAGCCGCGCGTGGCCTCGATGGTGTGCGGCGTGATGTAGTACTTCGCCGGCAGCAGGTCGCGCCGCGGCAGCGGGAGGTTCTCGAGCTTCAGGTGCGGCGACTGGTCGTAGCGCGGTTTCAGCTCGCCGCGCGCGAAGTCGCGCAGCAGCTGCGGCCACGTCTCCTCGGCATAGCCGACCACCGTGGCGTCGGCGTGCTGCATGACCTCCTCCGGCAGCAGCGTGGCGTGCACGCCGCCGATGACGACCTTGATCCCGCGCCGGCGGAAGTGGGCGGCCAGCTCGTACGAGCGCGGCGCCGTGCCGGTGATGGCGCTGATGGCGACCAGGTCCGCCTCGGCGTTCGGATCGATGTCGTCGATCCCCTCGTCCATCAGCACGACCTCGGCATGCAGCTCCGGCGGGACCAGCGACGCCAGCGTCGTCAGCGTGAGCGGCTGGTAGCGCAGCGACTTCTTCCAGATGCCGGTCTTGTGGCGATAGAGAGGACCGCGCGGGGAGATCAGGAGGATACGCATTGGTTATTGGTCATTGTACGCGCCCGTCCAGCATGCGCACGACGCGGTCGGCGTGCGGGGCGATGCGCGTGTCGTGGCTGACCACGACCACGGCGCGGCCGTCGCGGCGCGCGGCGTCGCGCAGCAGGGCGATGGCCGCCTCCCCTGCCGCGGAGTCGAGGCTGCCGGTCGGCTCGTCGGCCAGGACGATGGCCGGATCGTTGGCCAGCGCACGGGCGATGGCCACGCGCTGCTTCTCGCCGCCGCTGAGGGCTTTCGTGCTCCGGTTCGCGAGATGCTTTGCGTTCACGCGCTCGAGCATTTCCTCGGCGCTCTTCTTCGAGCCGGCGAGGTCGAGCACGAGCTGCACGTTCTCGCGCACGCTCAGCGCGTCGATCAGGCGGAAGGTCTGGAACACGAAGCCGACGCGCTGCAGCCGGAACGCTTCCAGCTCGCGCTGCGGCAGCTCGTCGAGCAGGCGGCCGTCGACGCGCACGCTGCCGCGCGTCGGGCGCACCAGCCCTCCAAGCATCGACAGCAGCGTGGTCTTGCCGCTGCCGTTCGGGCCGATGATCAGCACCATCTCGCCGCGCTGCACGTCGAGCGACACGCCGTCGACGGCGCGGAAGTCGTACTCCTTCACGAGATCGCGCGCCTCGATCATCGGTACCTTCCGGCCAGTCCCCTCTCCCCGCATTGCGGGGAGAGGGTCAGGGTGAGGGGTCGTCCGTCGCGCGAGGGGACTGTTGAGATCGTCATGCCCGGAACACCTCGCCGGGATAGATCCTCCGCAGCACGCGCAGCGGCGCCGACGCCGCCAGCGCGCCGATGAGCAGCGCGGCCGGCAGCACGAGCGCGAACGACGGCGAGTAGCGCAGCGCCAGCGTCGGCACGAGCTGCTGGAGCAGCGGCGTGATGACGGCCGTCAGCAGCGCACCGGCCAGGCAGCCGGCCACGGTGACGAGCAGCGCCTGCGCGACGACGAGCCGCAGCAGGTAGCGCTGGCCCGCGCCGATGGCCTTGAGCGTGGCGTAGTCGTCGCGGCGCTCGAGCGCGGAGCCGTACAGCATCAGCGCGACGATGAAGCCGCCCACGGCCGCGCCGAAGGCCGCCGCCGCGGTGAAGACCGGCAGCACGCCGTTCTCCATCTCCTCCTCGTGGTAGCGGATGAAGTCGTCCGCCTCGTACACGGCGAAGCCGGGCAGCACGACCGGCTTCTTCGTGCGCACCAGGATGAAGCTGGCGGTGTCGGGCAGGCCGAGGATCTCCGCGCCGTCGTCGAACCGCACGAAGCCGAACTGCGAGACGAGCGCGTTGGTCCCCTCGGAGAAGCCCACCACGCGGAACGGCCGGCGCTGCAGGGTGATGGTGTCGCCGGCGCGCAGCGCGTATTTGCGCGCGAACGACTCGTCGAGCACGATCTCGCCGCGCCGGAGCGCCGGCGCCCCCACGGGCGCGCCGAGACGCGTCTGCGGGTCGAAGCCGAAGATGAAGAGCGTCGACGAGAGGCGGCCGCGGATCTCCGCCTTGCTGATGACCCGCACCAGCGGCGACGCCGCCTCCACCCCGTCCAGACGCTTCACCCGCTCCGCCAGCGAGGCCGGGAGGAACGAGGAGCTCTTGAGGATATTGTCCGACCCTTTCTGCGCGATCCAGACGTCGACTTGCGCCGTGCGCACGTAACGCGTGGAGCCGTCCTTCACCCCGGCGTGCACCGCGAAGAGGAAGAGCAGCAGGGAGACCGTCGCCGCCACGCCCGCCACCGAGACCACGAAGCCGCCGCGGTTGCGGAAGAGGAGGCGGCGGGCCAGCGGGACCATCCCGCGAGTGTAGACGGTATAGAGTGCCGGGCATGCAGAGTCTGATGTCGGGCAGGATCCAGAACGTCGTCATGCTGATGCTCGCCGCTGCATGCGCGCCGGCGCAGGAGCATGATGCGCCGCCGGAAATCGCGGAGCTGGCGGTGGACGCGCTGCGCGCCGCGGCGGAAGTGAAAGTGCGCGGCGATGTGGAAGCTGTCCTGCGCGAGCACCCGCTGTCGCTGCGGTACGCGGCCGCGATGCAGGAGCACTTCGCGCTGATGCGCGAGCTGCACCACGTCGGACTGCGGTCGAAGATCCGCTATCCGCGATCCGAGGTGAGCGTCCGCCACGACCGCTTCTGCGAGACCGGCGCCGTGGCGCATCTCGTGTTGACGGCACGCGTCCGTTACGACATGGAGTCGGTGCCGCCGGCCAGCGGTGCGCCGCCGTACACGGCCGGCGAGGAAGAGCACGTGTTCCGGTTCGAGCGGAACGCCGCGGGCGCATGGATCGTCGCCCGCCATCACGAGATCAACCTCGCCGAGATGCATCAGCCGGAGGTGGTGAGGCGGCTGCGCAATCCGTGTGGGGCACAATAGACGGATGGGCGGCGCGCCCTGCGCGACCTCGCGGCCGTGAGTCTTCCGGTTGCGGGAAGTATTGCTTAAATCCATTGCTACTGATATCATTTTTTCCGGGTCTAAATCATTTGATGGTTGTGCCGTCTCTGCGAAGAGCCGGGCAGGTGTGTGCATTCATGAGCCGCGAAACGGAGTATTGCGAAGACCGGGAAGTCGATCGCGCCGAGGCCGAGATCACGCTCCTGCTGCAACGCTGGCAGGCGGGCGATCGCGATCGGGAGGGCGAGCTGTGGACCATCCTCTATTCCGAGCTGGCGAGCCTCGCCTCCAGCATGCTGCGCCGCGCCGGCGGCCGTTCCTCGCTCGAGCCTGAAGAGCTCTTGAACGAAACCTGCCTCCACCTGCTGCGCCGCCCCGATCTCTCCTGGCCGAGCCACGGTCATTTCTTCGCCTATGCCAGCCGGGTGATGCACAGCATCCTCATGGATCACGGGCGCCGCAGCCGGGCCGCCAAACGCAGCGTCGAGATCGGCGAAACGCTGCCCGAGACTCTCGCCGATCCGCGGGCCGATCGGGCCTTCGGTGCGCTGGACATCGATCAGGCCCTCACCCGCCTGGCCAGGATCAGCCCGCGCGCCAGCAGCCTGATCGAGCTCCGCTTCTGGCGAGGCTTGCCGGTGGGCGAGGCCGCCACGGCGCTGAACATCTCCAAGGCCACCGCGGTCCGCGAGTGGCAGGCCGCGAGGTCCTGGCTCCACGACCAGCTCCATTGAGCGATGAGTACGTCTGTCCCGCTTCTGCGTTGGTCGTAAGTGCGGATCGAGAACGGGAGGCCTGGATGGGCGGAACGATCAACATCGTATTGGCAGTCGACGTCATTGCGGCTCTCTCCGGTCAAACGCAGGAGCAGAGCGTACTCATGATGGACGATGGTCCGCGGACCGCCGAAAACCCGGGGACTCCGCATCTCATCACCTATTGCTGGCCCGGATGGCAGCTCAACTGGGCGATCCGGCAGATCGACCTGCAGACGCCGGCGGCGATCAAGAGCATCCGGTTCCAGAGCCTTGGCGGTCCGCTGATGACGGCGGCCGATGCCAGCACGCTGGTCTGGAGCGGCATTGTGCCGGCCTGCCTCATCCCCGGTGAGCTCTATCGCTACCAAATCGCGGTCGAGATGGCGCGCGGGATCAATTCCATGCTGTTCATCAACACCCCTGCGCTGGTCGTGCCTCTCGCGGTGTAGGTCAAGGAGAAGCCATGACTCAGCAACTCGGCATTGTGGTCATCGTCGACGTGGACGCGGCACTCCAGGCCGGCACCCTTGAGGGGTGCACGTATTTCTTCGAGAATGCGGGACCGTTCGGTTCGACCGGGATGGGGACGGACCGACTGGTCTCGGCCATCAACGGCACCTACTGGGCGGATGGATCGCAGGCCAGTGAGCAGGTCCTGAACTTCGTCGTTACAGGCGTCAAAAGTCTGCCCATTACGCTGCCGAAAGACTACGCGCATATCCGGGCCAGGCAGCAGGAGCTGCAGACACTGGCCGCGGCCCGTACGCTGGCCGCGGACGACGCTGCCGCCAACAACGAGTCGCCGGTGAACTTCTTCGCCCGGCTGCGGACGCCCCAATACAGCACGATCCGGTCCCCCTCCGGGCAGCGCAGCGAGACCATTCTGCTCGATTACCTCGGACAGCCTGTGTCCGCGACGTTCGACACGTCCGAGCTCCCGTCGCGGCGCGCCGAAGCCGGTGTGGCCCAGATCCCGCCGATCATTACAGACATCACCGGCGAGGCGGTGGAGAAAGGGATCATCTACCCCGCGCAGTACGGGTCGCCCGATCTCGTGAACGGCGGCTGGTACTGGAGCGCCACGGTGGCTACCTTCAGCCCGCGGGTCTGGTCGTACACCTTGCACATCGCGCTCTACCGGCTGGTGCAGGACCTCACCACGCATCAGGCGACCTGGGAACCGGTCCAGATGAGCATCGACGCAAAGCTGAACATCCTGAACCGGCCGATGCGGAACGGATTTACGGGTGGAGGCACGGGCCTGCTTCCGATCGGAATGCCCTGAGCCCATGGGAGAAACGGAAATGAGCGCCATTCAAATGCCGATCATCGTCGTCGTGGATGTCGTCGCGGCGCTGGCGACCGAGAGTGTCGATGGGGCGGTGTGGCTGGTGGACAGCAACAAGATCGGCGGATCGACCGGCCAGGGGACGAGCCGGTTGCAGACCGCCATCAGGAAAGGCGACGAGTTGGTCTGGACGGTGATGTCGCTGGAGTGCGAGGCCTTTGCCGCCATTCACACGATCGACATCGATTCCGCCTATTGTGAAGTCAAACAAGGCTTCTACCCGGGCACCGACATCGGTTACTGGCTGGGCACGATCAAAAAAGATCCGGGAGAGTTGCTGGTTCCCTACAACATCGAGCTAATTCTGGGAAGCAGGACCGCCCACATGTCCCTCTCCCCATCGAATCTTCCTGCCATCACCGGCGGCAGGACGGAAGGACCGAGGAGACCACAATGAGCGCTCCACTCCAAGGGCATCACTTCGCGGGGCAGCTCAATTCCGTCCAGCTCAACATCGTGACGTTCGTCAACGTCGCCGGGGCCCTGGCCACGCAGTCGCTGGAAGGCAATCTCTTCATGCGCGACAACAGCCCGCTGAGCGGGAACCAGGGGACGAGCCGCCTGCAGACGACCTGCAGGCAGGGGCAGGCGCTCAACTGGATCATCCTCCCTCTCGACAGTGCACAGAGGGCGGACAAGTCGTGGCCTCCGATGCCGAAAATCACCAACATCGTCTTTCTCAACTCGGACCGGAGCAACGTCGCCGAGGGACTGGTCTGCACGCAATTCGGGATCTACGGCGGCCCTGACAAAATGCGCTCGCCGTCGACGCCCGTGTATTACTACTGGGCCGGGACGGTCCTCCCCAGGCTGGATCCGGGCGTCTATCCGTACCGTTTCGTGATCGAGCTGCCGGAGCCGCGCGCTCCGTACCAGATCCCCGGCGCGGCCCAGAGCATTCAACTGAATCTCGAAGGGCCGTCGCTCCAGGTCATCCGGATGGATGCCGGGAAGAGCACCGCAACGGATCCGTCATGATGCTCCTCACCCGCAGGAAGTCCGGGCCCTGGTCGCCGGAGTCGTGCCGGCAGAAGGTGGCGGCCCAGCAGGCGGAGTACCCCGACCCCGCGGAGCTCGCGCGCACCGTCGCCGAGCTGGGCGCGCTGCCGCCGCTGGTGCACGATCGCGAGATCGAAGCGTTGAAGGCCGGCCTGGCCCGGGCCGCCGAGGGGGAGTGCTTCGTGCTGCAGGGAGGGGACTGCGCCGAGAGCTTCAGCGAGTGCGGCAGCGACAGCATCATGGCCAGGCTCACCGCCCTGCTGCAGATGAGCCTCATCCTCCGCCACGGAACAGGAATGCCGGTGCTCTGCCTCGGGCGGCTGGCCGGGCAGTACGCCAAGCCTCGCTCCCACCCCACCGAGACTCGCGACGGGGTGACGCTGCCCGCGTATCGGGGCGACATCATCAA
>Ga0196976_1000080_pt1 | contig 64529 bp, 116 predicted proteins | sample S3v_513CmetaG_FD_148644 | JGI IMG/M metagenome (GOLD analysis project Ga0196976, IMG submission 148644) | Soil microbial communities from Anza Borrego desert, Southern California, United States - S3+v_5-13C | ecosystem: Environmental > Terrestrial > Soil > Desert | place: USA: California...
CGCACTTGAACCAGGGCTCATAGATTAACATCGCACAATTAAGTGATTCTGGGCCTCGGTCAATTAAGTCACCAACAGAAAACATTCTGTCTTTAGTTTTATCAAAATTGACATGATTCATCAAAAGGAATAACTCCTTTAAGCACCCGTGTAGGTCACCGATGATGTAGTCTGTTCCTTTTCGATTGTGATTAAACTTTTTAAGTTTCGGGTTTTTCATTGTAAAATTTTTCTTCTTTTAGTCTCGGTCTGATTCGTTCTTCAACATCATCTGGGAATTTAGGTTCTACAATGTACTCTTCGTCATTTCTATCTGTTACAATAGCGCTACATAGAGCAAAGTAGTTAAATGCATGGTACGCATTTTTTAATCCAATAAAAGGACCTAGGTCTCTTTCCTCTCCAGTCCTTTTGTTCTTACAAGTGATATTATAGACTTGTTTTGAATATGCAACCATATATCATTCAACAACTTGAATTCGAGGAACAGACCAAGTATCGTCCATTGTAGTTCCCATTGGAACGTAAACTCGTTCATCTAAGCGATGATAGTCATCGTTTACATCAGTATCCTCTTCAACAATAATTACATAACATGAATAGGGAATACCAGCTGGATTGATGTCAACAATGCGACCAGCAACATAATGTTCTTGACGACCTTCAATTGGTTCAAAGTCATATGCCTTGATTTTCTGACCGATTTGTAAACCTTCATACTTAAGCATTATATAATACTCCTCAATGTTTAACAACTTGAGTAATTATATAATATTTTCAAGATTAAGTACACGTTTTTATAAATGAATAATTATGAAGGGAATCCATACTCCGTTGTATTGTTCCCACTTCAGAATTTTCCATTTGGCTAAATCGATTGCCTTTTCAAAAGGTCTTCATCTGTCATTTATTTTTTCCCTGTTTTCTGAAACTCCACTTCTTATCGAACCCATGAGATTCGATTTTGATGGAGTCAGACATCTTAGGCATTTCCATTCCACTGTTTGCAATAACACCAGAAACAAACATATCTATTTCTTGATGCGCTGTAAATGGTTCTATTACCTTAAAGAACTGGAATTCCTTTAGACATGGATTAATAGAATAAATTGTTCCTTCAAATGGAGAGTCACTAATATAAACAGATGCAGTAACTATTTTATTCTCAATTAATATGTCATTGAACTCATCTTGATTCTGTTTAAAGAATTCAGGAATGCTCGTATTTAGATAAAAGAATCTTCTTTTTTCTTTTTTCTCAGGATTGTAAGGAACACCGGTTAATTTCTCAACTGTTTCTTTGTAAGATTCATATGAATATACAAAAAGCTTTTCAGGTTTAAGCTGCCCAGGTTGGTAATGTGTATGATACATTCCATTGTATTTCTTACCACATACAAATATTGATATTGGATATAATGTTTCATGATAAATTCTACCACTATTCCTTATAGTAAATGTTTGCGGATGTGGTAAATTAACAATAGGATTAAGAACTTTATAGATATGATTATCTTGATAGCCTGATAATTTAGAGTCAGTTGACTCCGTAGTTCTTATATATTTGACACCACCTTCGTCCCTGAATTTTTGGGCGGTGTCGTAGTAATCCTTAAACTTTGAGATGATAATCATATCTTTTTACCTAAATTAGCAGGGTCTATTCCAGGAGAAATATATTGAATCGCTCCTTTGTTATAAGCTGGTGCTACTCTACTTCCAACATCATGGACTATTTGTTTGTCATCATCTGATAGTCTATGATAATCTTTCATGATACCAGATGGACTACAATCCCCAATACCATGAGAGATGGAATTAATCTTTCGATTGCTGCTTCTATGGCTATAGTTAACATTAAGAGACTTATTGCTCTTAGACTTCTTAACGTTTGGGTTAACATCATACTTCTCAAGAATATGACTCCAGTTCGCCGAAAGTTCTCTTTGTTTGGCGTTAGGTTTTCTCTTTTTCCTTTTCGGAATCTTTTCGTGTATTATCACTAAAATATCTCTCGTATATCTCTTTAGAACTATTAATTTGATTGATATCTATTTCATCTCGCCAAACTATATCCACTTTTCCTTCTGGAAATGCTTTAATTGATTCATCCCTAATTTGTTCTAAATCATACTTAATCTCGTTAGATGAATATTCATCAAAATCTATAACATATATTGTAAATTTATGGATAGAGGCTTTCATTTATTTTTCAATTCCATATAATGGAACAGGTAAATGAACTACTCCGTCCTTATCTTTGACTCCACCACCCTCAACAATAGTTCCATCTTTGGAAGGAGCTCCATCGTTGAAGAATACAGTTTCAGCACTCCATAGAACTGTACCTTCTAGTTCAGCCATAAGCTCAGCATCAGTCTTATTCATGCCAGCTTCTGTTCTGAAGAAGTGAACCTTTTTTACGTTCTTGAAAGTAACCAAACTTGGAACTAGCCAAGCGTCAGGTTCTTCTTTCAGTTTGAATACAGGAGTCCATTCTACACCTGGTTCCTCTAGCATCCAATCATGCATGTCGAATTCAAAGTTTCCGTATGGGTCAACATAACCATACGCACCTTCAACTTCTTTATTTGGATTTGGTGCTATTACCTTATCTACACGTTTAGATATTTCTTGAATGTCATCGCTTGGTTCGTATGGGCCAGAGTGTAGTTCTTCATGAAGATACCTGTCCTTCTCATTGACTAATTCAAGAAGGTCTGCTATTAATTGTTTCCATGGATGCATATTATTTCCTTATACAGTAAGCATGTTTGACAGCTTTTGTCCTTGATTTGACAACTTTCGCTGCATGCTCACATTGTGTTTGACTACTGAATTCTTGTGTATGAATTTCGACATCATTTCCACTATTGACATGGGAAGACATTAATATAAACAGAATGTAAATCATTATGCTGCTCCTTTGCCTTGCATATATCCTAATGGATATTCGGTTTGTCGTTTATGTTCTTCAGCACATTCTGCGGCTGCAACAATCGTCTTCTTTGATGTCCTGCCATACCAAGTTCTGATTGCTGGTATGGTATTATACATCAATTTTTGCTCATTGTTATATCCAATTAGACTTTTCTTTTCAAACAACGAAGCAAAAGATTCACATGGTTTGACACCGTTGATTCTATCGACGTAAGCAGCGTGAGAATGGTGTTTAAGTAGAATATAGTCTTCATTTTCCCATAAAATCTTTGGCTTAGCCGGCACCCTACATGAAGTTCCAACAAGCCACCTTCTTAGAATATAATCGGTTCCACTATAATCAGTTTGCATTTTCTGCTTCCTCATATCCATTTTGATAACCATCGTCGTATCCAGTTTCCTTGGCATTAGAAATACATTTTTGACAAGGTTCAACTACAACTTGTGGAACATTTCTATTGCGGCTATTTCTTGTTGTGCTTTGAAGACATAATCCCTCACCACAAGAACAATAAACCTCAAATTCTACTGAAACGGTTGTTGTAACTTCAGCATCGAATTCAGGCATGTTTATTCTCCAAGTTTCAGTCTACCAGTTTCTACACTAAGCTCATGCCAATCTCTGAATTCAATTCCTTTGAAAGCCATTCGTTCTTGCCCATCAAATACACATGTGGATGCTTTGTGGGCAATATAAGCTTGCATAGCTCCAGAAACATAGCAACCATAACCTTCAAGAAAATATAGGTCCGCGTGGTCATCCATGCTAGGATATTCAATATTGTTATAAAGACAATATAGATAAGACATTAATACACAATGAGAGCCACTACCTAAGTTGCATATAAAAGTCTTAGTCTTCTTATCATATAACCAACAATATGTATATTCATCAGCATCAAATCGAGTTTTAACTTCGGATATGTCATGATATTCTGTATATCCACTAGAATATGGGTTCCATCGACTCTTTCGACCATTACGATATTCTTCTTCAACTTCGTCCAGGCGCTTTTTAAGTTTGTCACCTTTTTCAAGACCTATATCTAGATAACCGAGGTCGTGTTCAGTTAAAGGTCTACCGATAACAGATTCGAGTCTTTTATGGAATTCTTCACGGAATATCATTCTTTTGCCTTTGCTTTGAACAATACAATATGAGCATTCATGGCGTTAGTAGATGTTACTCCATCTGGGAGGTTTTCTTTCAGCCATTCATTGATATAATCATAGTGAACTACAGCACTAGTGGCTTCCCAAAATAGGATAACTAATCCACCAATTTTCTTCTTAAAAACAGAAATACAAATTGGATAAGTTTCTCCATCAATGGTTACTTGGTTGATTGTCGCAAGCTTGCCTTCGCCACCTCGTTCCCAATCATACTTCTTACTGTATTCCTGCCAAAGAGCAATAGTTTCATAACTGTTGGCTTCAATTACACCACCAACTTCAGCGAAATATTCTTTCCAAGTATTCATAATAACTCCTCCGGAATTTCTACTACATCACCCAACTTGCTGGCGACATAACAGCGCATGGCGGCGATTAGTTCTGTCTCACCCCATGCCATAGCTTGGCGTTCACAAGTACTATCCCCTTGTGAACGAATTTCTGCTAAAACATACTCTTCACCATTATTCAGGAAGTGAGTGAAGTCAATCTTTCCAAGAGAAACAATCGGCCCACCTTGGGCCCAGTCGGTTGAGGGGCTGTACACTGTTCCGACTATGTCCCTGATATGCAATCCATCAAACGAAATAATCCTTGCCTTAATAATTGTAGCCACAGCCCAATCAAGCGCTGCTTCTGTGAGTTCTGCTGTTTTGATTTTCACTTTGTGTCACCAAACTTCTTTTGTAGACGTTCGTATTCTTTACGTTCGCGTTCTTCCTGTTCCTTCTCGGCCTTCTGGCGTCTAGCTTCTTTTTCTTGGCGTTCTCTTTCAGCCTCTGCGGCATAGAGGTCTTCCATTGCTTGTTGAAGTTCTTCCTTATCTTTGAAAATGAATTCTTTGGTGAAGGAAATTGTCATTGACTCTCTATCACCTCTCCACCAATAAAGTTCAATGGATAATTGTTTATCATCTCCAATGTAGAAGTTATCCAAATCCCAATTAGTATGATGGATATCATTGTATATCTTGATGATATCGCATGCTCTTTGGAGGAGCATATCATGATAATCAATATATACATCCAACGCTGCTTCGTCAAATTTCATTATATATTCCTTTCACGTAAAAACTCAAGAGCTTCTTCTTTAGACATATTGAACAATTCATCAATCTCTTCAACATACAATCTGGCGTTATAGGCATCACCATAGCATACTACAAAACCGTCACCATATTGCCAAACAACATGAGCTTGCTCGTCCTCTAGTACCTCAGAAATTTTATCACTTAGAGGCTGAATAGTAGATTCGATTTCGTTGAAAAGCTTGGCGGCTTTGTTGAGTAGTCTTGAATATTTGCTCATAATATAATGTTCCTCAGTTGTTATTCAATATCAGGTTTTACAAAATCTGGAAATGATTCAATAAATTTAGCAGCTAATTCTTTAGCTTCGCTTAGAGTTGTTGCTCTTTTCTTGAGAAGCTTCCATTCAAACGCAGCCTCTTCCGGCTTTCTGTTATGGTTCCATTTTGCAACGTAAACCTTGAGCTCAGAATGTTCTCCAGTTTTTACTTTTGATGGAATATATTTGTCTGAACAGGATATTCTTGCTGCAGGGGAACCATCAGAATATGTAGCATGTGGCCAACCTCTTTCTTGGAAATAGCGATAAGGACCATATGGAGCTGGGTCAACATTCCATTTCAATTTAGGCATAATATAATGTTCCTCAGTTATATCATTTTGCCTGGTATTTCATTTGTAGAAATACCATGTTTTTCCAGCATTTTGGTGACTTCACCAGATGGCGAAGATTTCAAATACCAATGAGTATTTGGGTCATCAGCTTCATACATCAATGACATAGCTATCACATGCCGTTCCTTCAGCATTATTAATGCTTTGGCAAGCTCAGCCTTTACTTCTTCAATTGTTTCCATATATAATCTTTCTCAAATTTAACAACTTGAGTAATTATATAATAATTAACTGAAAAAGTAAATGATTTTATTCAACTTTGTAGCCATACATGGCTACATTAGTATGAGTCAATTTTGGGAAAACTGATTTTAGATTCTGCTGACGAATAGCAATAAGGATATCAGCATCCTCTTTTGCCATACCCTCAATCATTTGGAGAAATATTTCTTCTTTACGTTTTTGAGTGATATTCGTTTTTGCAGATGTTAGGACATACAGACGTCTAAGTTCAGCCATTAGAGAGATTGGTGCAATACCAATAACTGACTTTTCCTGTCTGTAAGGTGGGATTTTCTTAGGAAGGTCAAACTTAAGGTCAGGGTCAAACGCATATCCAAATATCATCTTAATTGATGTTGTATTTTTGTATGTTGAATTCAATAAATCCAAGTCATCGTTGATTTCTTGAAGCATTTCATGAATATATTTCATTTGAACCTTAACCTTAATTGTTGTATGTACTATTTATTCAAGATAGCTGATTGGTTTATTAGTATAGATTGCATATTCAATCTCAGATTGGGTTGAGGAACCAATATACCCATCCTTGTTAATCACATAGACTTCATCAGCTAAATCGATTTTCCTCTTATGTAGGTTATCCAATGCTTCCTTCTCAGATAAAGTAATAGTATCATTATCTGTATGCATGAAGAAACCAACTGACAAAACAATATATCCTTTAAGAGTGAATTCTTTATTAGCCTTATAGAATTCATCCTTGAATTTTGTTGAACCACATAAACAAACAACTTTTACATCTTTTAGTCTCTTAGCTGTATCATGAACAGCTTTAAGAGAACCATCAAACTTATGTAGAAGCTGAGGAAAATCATCATCAACTATAGCTGTCTGTCTTACGTTTAAACCGTCTTCAATTGCATTTATAAATTTCTTCATTAAAAATCCTCTACACTTGCTATTAGATTATTACAACGCTTACCAGCAAGATAAGTCCAAAGCTTCATTCTATCAAACTTAGTCTCTCTTGGCTTAGCATACTCCGTTAAGATTAGTTCCTCAATATCAGCAGGTATATAGTCAAAATTCATCAATGTTTGGTTTCTTGTGTAGTTCCTTCTTTCTTCATCATTTACACAAGCCTCAATTCCCTTCTCGAGAAACTCATCCAATCTGTTTTGATAGATTGCTTTTGCTCTGCCGTTAGGCTTAGTAAACCAATCATCAGCCATATAGATTGATGGAATACCATCCTTCTTCTGACCTTTCACCGTACATTCATTGAGATATTCTTTTACCTCTTTAATAGACTTCTTAATCATCTTCTTTGTACTAGGACTATATTGCTCAACCTTATCATACTTCTGAAGTTGAGACATGTCGTTATCTGAAGAGATAATCATAACCGGTTCTGTAGTACCAAATACACCAATACGAGCTTTCTTTGTAAGAATAGCAATGATGTCATCAGCCTCACAACCTTCCAGTTGTATAACCTTATATGGGGTAAATTTGATTAACTCTTGTCTGATGATATCCATACATTGGAATATCATGTCCCAATCTAGGTCTGATTCTGCTCTACCAGCTCCTCTACTCCATTTATAGTATGGAAAATATTTCTTTCTCCAATAGTTTCTACCATCACAAGCAATTACAACTTCACCGAACTTCGCTGAGTGTTTCTTCTTATGTGACAATATACTACTTAATACAATATGTCTTACAAGACCAATAGCATCATCAATCTTCTTGCCTTTGATTTCCTTTTGGAGAACAAAGACACCAGCGATGACGATGCCACTGTAGTCAATAATTATCATTTAAACACTTTCAATATAATACAATTTGAGTTAATTCTACCTGTTGGGATATATGTTGTGCCTTTGATATCACGTAATCCCATTTCCATTTTCTTTCGAGTCAGAGTTGCAAATTCCTTTAACATTTCTGGCTTACGAATAGTCTTCATTGAAGATTTCTCTGGTTCGAAGTTTACTAAAGTAGTTCCCTTGACAGATATGTTTTCACCAACATATCTCGCCAGTTTCCTATACTTGATATCAAATACCCATACTTCATTTGAACCAATGATATCTGCTGGATTTTCAGACTTTATTCCAAGCTCAGAATCTTCCATCTTATATTTTAGATTCTTGACCAATACACCGGCAGGTTTTACCTTTTTAGTCCTTGGTTTACGAACCTTTGTTGATATACCATAAATCTTTACTGCTTCTCCAATAGACTCATACCAAGCCAGCAACTTCTTAATCTTAGACTTAGATACATGACTCCAAGCCTCGTTAAGTTGTTCATCCTTACCTTCCAATAAGGTCTTCAGTTCAGAAATAATATGAGTGTAGAATTTAGGAATATGATTTGCAACTGGTCGACTTACGTTATTCGACTTTAGAATTCCGTCAACAGGAGGAAGTGGAATGTCTTTTGTGATAAACTCATCTACTGCATAGTCAAATTCACTTGAGAATTCATGAGCTTTTTCAAGGATTTTTTCTTGAATGTTTACAACGTTCTTGCTTGGCTCTTTTTCTTCTTCTACTTCTTTGATTGAATTCTTGTATGCGATTTGCATCTTAACTAGATGTTCGATTTTTGTATCAACCCAATTTAGGTCTTTCTTTGCCAAATCGATACCACGAGTCTTCATTCTGATTATAGCACCCAAAGTATGGAAGTGATAATCTGGCAGTTCTGATATTTCGTCAAGCTTGGTGGGATGATTCTTCTTAACGTAATCTAGAACCCACTTCTTCTTAACTTTATTATCTACCATCACATTGTAGTAATTGAGAGCATACATCAATTCAAGACGATAATTCTCTTTCTTGATTGTTGTTGGTTCAATAGAGCCTGAAACTTCTCTCTCGAACTTCTCTATAATTCTACGATTTTTTGCACTGGAAGAAGCCATGTAATTCCCCTAATTTAATAAGTAAGATAATTATATATCATTTTTTGACTAAAGTAAAATTTTAAATTTCAATAATATTTAAATTATCAATATTTATCATTTACTTATAGTCAAAAAACGTTAAATTATGGAAGTTGGTCACCAATTTCTGGGTCGAATGGTAGGTCACAGCTTCTGAACTTTCCAGTTGAGTATAAGCTGGCAGGACCTGGAAAATCTTCCCAATAGATTGAGATGAAATTACTATCACCAATCCAACATCCTTTACCTGTTGTTCCGTCAGGTGCAGTCCAGTCGGCTCTATAGAAAGAACCATGAGTGGTTACAGGACACGCGAGCAAAGTAATCTTTACTTCACTTCCATCTGAGAATTTACGGCACATTTCCTTGTCATGACCAGGCACAACAGCTGCGTTAGCAAAAGTAGTGCTTAATAATAATCCAATTGCTACAATATAAGTAATAAGTTTCTTCATTAATTTTCCTAATAACCCCATTCGTCTCTCCAAGAATCACCTGAATCTCTGTACGCATAATCAACAAAGGTATAATAGTCTCTTAAGCAATCAGTCTCATCATATAACTCACTTGATAAGATTAATAAAACACAGTCTGATGATATCTCAGATATTTCAATCCAATATAGTTTATCAATATCTAAACCAATATTGGGTTCGTTTAAGTAGAAAGATTCAACCTTTGTTCCAGAATCAGTGTAAATCTTACATGAACCTGAAACAGCAATAAAAACCTGTCTACATTTCTTATGAGCCACAAACCCATGAGATTTTACTCCTCTTAGGTATTGAACTCTTTTTATATCAAATGGAAAGCTGATGTTAGGTTCCAACATTGTGAAGGAACCTAACTCATCAACAAACTCATCTAATTTTAAAATATTCACACTCATTTAGAATTGTCTTGTTGATAGCTTCTTTTGGCTTGATACGTAATAATCTTCAATGAATTTGAAGTGTCTTTCATAGACATGAAGAGACGAAGCTGACCAAATGATATCACCAACATCAACAAACAAATCTGCTGCTAACATCTTTAAAACATAACTTTGCCAAGCTCTGTCGTTCTTATATCCAAATACTGCGTCGTTACTTCTCATCTTTACGTGGGCGTGAATCTTACCACCACGAATCAAATATGTTACAGAATCAGTGCAGATAAAGTCAGACATTCCGTCTTTATTATAATCTTTATGCATACTTGGACGAGTGTAAATCATATTTGCTCTACGAGAATATGGATTCTTCTTGAGTTCAGCCAAAACATTTTCGTATTGGTTTCCATTTTCTTCTGAGTAAATACACCAACCATAGTTAGAGTTAATCATCCCTGCTGAGCTTGCTACAGCCTTCCAGATTTCTGGAGCACCACCTGGGATATCAGCAACAAATCTTGATTTAGACTTATACCATTGAACTTCACGTTCAACATAGTCCCAATTAACTTCACCAAAAATGGATTCTTCAGAAGCTAAGAAAGTACAACCAACTAACTCAACCATCTTAACGCCGGATTTATCAATTACAAAATTACCAGCTCTATATCTTTTAGCTAAGGACTCCCTAATATATTCAATATTATGGTATTCTTTAATAGTACCAAATTCATGATTATTTGCATTAATCATAATTACTCCTCAACATTCTTCTTTACTTGAACAGGTTTATTCAACCAATCTCTATCTGGTGTCTGACCGTCTACTTTTCCACGGCAATAAGCAACACCAAAACTACAATAGTTAATCAAATCAATCAAAGAATCTTCAATTGATTCAAAGTTTGGATTATATTCAGGGTCCATCTCCATAGCTTCCATGACTGACATAACACGAAGAAGTTTGCCATGAATTGAATCAACAATTGTTGCTAGGCCACGTGGATAGTAATCAGCCTGTTTGATTCTTGATTTTGGGTTTTGATAGTCATTTGACTTTTTAAGTTGAAGCTCAGCAGCTTCTTGTAATACCTTAATAGATTCTTTATTTTCTTTAGCCATGTTATTCCTCGTAAAGTTTAGATAGAAGACCTACATTATCTGCGTGAGTTGGAGCTGTCCAACCGGTCGGTTTAATTAGGTCAGGAAGACCAAGTGGATTTGGTCGATTTGGATTAACGCCTGGGTTCTTAGCCATATTTGCAAAATGAACCCTATCCCAAGCCTCTTGAGCATCAACATCAAAAGCATTTAGGGTACCAATAGCGACAACACACAGGTCAATAAGAGCATCTACAACATCATCCGCATTTTTAGCGGTATTCATTTCATCAAGTTCTTCTTGAAGAAACTTGATTCTGAATTCAAGAAACTGTTTGAGCTTTTCTGGTGGAAGGTTTCTGATAACTTCGTTAACACCAAATTTTGTATGCATTGCAGCGATATCTGCAATCCAGTCATTTTGAATAGCAATTCCGTACATATAATCTCTTTTAATTTAAGAAGATTAATTGTAGTATTTTTGGCTATTTAAAGTAAAATTTTGTTTTTAACGTGTTTCTTATGGATTTTGCAGGATACCCATGAATTGTAATATGAATCATCAAGTAAGACGTGACGATTGAATATTTCCCAGGTTTCTAGGTATGAGCACTCTGATTTTGATTTACAGAGGTGTAGAATTTCTCTGGAGAAGTTGTCTTCTCCGATAGTTTTAACTTCTTCTTTTAGTTCTTCACTTGAGCCGTAGTATTCTTGCCAGTCTGATTCTTTTACAACTTTCTTTTTTCTGGTAGAACCCTTCACGGCTTTTCGTGAAGTAAAATTAAAAAGCTTTTTACCGACGTACTTTCTTCCGTCTTTTAAGTTGGTGATAAGATAGACAAAGCCAATGTAACCTTCTGGAATTTCTGTCAGTTCTTTCCCACTATATATCCAGTTCAATTAATCTTCGTCTTCTGTTATTTCTTCTTCTTCACTTGAAATATCTGCTCCACAAAATGGGCAATATACAAGGTCTGTTAATCCGGCGTACTCCGACTCTTTGATTGTGATTTTGCAGTTATTTCCACATGTCTCACAAGAAACGTTTTTTGATGCCATTATTCCCTCTTAGAATAGTTTTGGTCTATTAGCTAGTCTTATAAGTATCTCACCATGGCATCTATTTGGATAACAGTGGCAACCTAAAACTTTACCTCTGAGCTCTTCTATATCAGCCATTAATTCCGGATTATTTCTAATCCATACAGAATATTTATATATTACTTCAGCTCTAGTTCCATCTTCTCCTATTTTAAATGGGTTTCCCCACTTAGAAGGTCTTCCTATATAGACATCATACTTGTCCTTCTTACAATGGACTAGCAGTTGTTTCTCCATTTTTCTCTTTCCAAAATGGCTTCAATTCATCTCTTACTTCAGTCATGATTTGACCTAATAGATTCAAACCTTTCCATTTTGTTGGGTCACCTACATCTGGATGGTCTTCACCCATTCCAATTCCCCAGATTCTATCAAACGGAGAAGCCTCAGCTAATCGAGTATCCATACTAATAAGAATGAGATAGTTTAGAAGGTTCTCATTCTGTTTAAATCTTTCAAGAGTAATTCTTTTTACAATTGGATATCTATAGTCTTTCCACTTATCTTCATCGAAGTTTCTAACTTCTCTACCCAAGTCCTTGTGTAGACTTGGGTTTGATGTTGACATTATCTTTGCGGCAGTTTCAAGGTCACCCATGAGCATTGCTTTATAATACATCATAGCTTGCTCACCACAACAAAACTTTACTCCGTCAATAATAAAGTCATTCATGTGCCAATTAGATATCTTTTCCTTCCAGAAGAAGGTGTAACCATTAATTCTTTTCATTGACATGCCTCACATTCCTTGCTAGCTTGAACCCCAGCTTGTGTATAGATATAATAAAGGGCTAGAATATTCTCGTCCAAGAAAGCCTCTTTGTGAACTTCACTAATCCATTCTTCATCTTCTTCAGCAGCAAAGAATAGGTTCAGTGATTGCCATTGGTCGATAAATTTTGCTCTTCCAGCAGCCAATCTAATTACTACCTTTTGGTTGATTTCAAACGCGGTTTTGAATACTGCTTTTTCTTCTGGTGTCAACCATTCAACATGTTGGACCGAACCCATTTTATCCTTAATGTCTTTAACATTTCTTCTGTTATAGACACCCTTCTTTTTCATTATTTCAAGAAGTTTAGGGTTGATACGGTCTACTTCACCACCTGCAGTTGTTTGAGTGTACGACATAGCTGGGTCAAGATTGATACCTTCAGAAACTCCACCCATTAGAAGAGCAGTTGATTTTGTCGGAGCAATAGCGATTCTATGTGTATTTCTTAATCCAAGACCCTTACACCATTCAGGTTCACCTAATTCACTAGCCATCCATTGAGATGCCTTAAGAGATTCATCCCAAATATGTTTTGCAATTTCTGTGTTCTTCCACATAGCATCAAGAGATTCAAACGGAATCATATTTTCTTGAAGATAGGTATGGAAACCACATTGGCCAAGACCAAGAGCCCTTCCCTTTTGAGTGAATCTAACAGCCTTCTCTAAACCAGGAATATCCTTACCCTTTTGGATGAACTCTTCAGCAACACAATCAAGAAATATAGTTGCCCAAAATACAGCATCCGTATTTTTCCATTCGTCATACTTAGCGACATTCATAGAAGATAGAACACATGTATAAGTATGATCAGTATCAGAATGAAGAGTAATTTCTGAGCAAAGGTTAGAAGCCTTAACTGTTAAGTCATGTTTCTTGTATGATTCTGGTCTTTTACGATTAATTTTATCAACGAATAGGAAATAACCCTTACCATGAACCATCTTTAGTTTCATGGCCTTTTGGTAACGTCGTATATAGTCTTCATTACCTTCGTTCAAACCTTTGGTGAATTCATCAGTGACAATCCAACCAACGTTTGCATCATCTGGTTCTGAATTAACAAAGTCAGCTAATTCATCAAAGTCAGAATGAGTAAGTTCAAGGTAACCAGCCCAAGCTCCTCTTCGAGCAGTTCCTTGAGCAACGTCTCTCATGTCTTGAACAAAACCCTTAAAGACAGGAACTACACCAGAAGACTTTCCACCCTTACTAATCTTTGACCCTCTTGGTCTAACAGCTCCAAGGTAAGCAGAAGTACCAAAACCATGTTTAGTTAGGACTGCAGTTTCTCGTCTAGCTGTATAGAAACCATCAATCGAATCTTCTACATATCCACCTGAGCAAGAAACCGGCATACCTCTATCAGTACCCATGTTTGCAAGAACTGGAGTAGATGGGCTAACCCAACCTTTCCAAAATAATTCAAAGAATTTTTCTCTTGCTAGGTCTTCCAATCCAATACCAGCAAGGTGTTTAGCTGCCGTCGCCGCAAGTCTTTCAAATTGACCCTTTACTGAATCAGTCCCGTATAGATACTTATCTAGAAATAATTGAAGACCTCCAGTTGAGTACCAATCCGGAACCAAACCTTCCACTTGCATTGTTTTTCTTTTTGAAGACAGTTCTTCATATAAATCTACATCTTTTACCATACGAATGATTTTTCATCCCAATCTCTGTTATATTGTGAGCCCATACCACTAAAGAAGTCGTTATATTGGTAACCATTGATACCATCATAAAACCATTCAGCGATAGGATTATAAGTTATTTTGAATAGGTTATTGAATCCCAATTCTTGTAGAACTTGGTTGATTCTTGATTCTACGAAGTGTTTCATTTGAACGGCTGTAATTCCGTCGATTGGACCCTTCTCAAAAATCATCTCAATAATTCTACATTCATGATTATATAGTTCCGTCGCCATATTGAGAATTTCAATACGTAAATCCTCAAGTTCGTCCTCATTAAGTTTGAATTTTGGCAACTTCTTCTTGAATACATATGCACCAGCCATGGAATGAAGGTTTTCATCCCTAACAGAGAAGTTGATGCCTCGTACTACGTTTAGAAGTTTGTTCTTTCCTTTTGATTGGAAATGTTTAAGGAAAGCAAAACTGGAATAGAGAATAACACCTTCAACAAGAGAGAATCCTGCTAGAGACAATAACTCATTCTTTGAGGATACTATGGAATCAATGTATTCCATTCTTGATTTTAGAGTTGGGTCGTTTACATATGAATCATAAAAATCATCGGTGTTAACGTATAACAATTCATTTAAAGTGGCATAGAACGGTTTATGCACAGCCAATTCGAATGCCCCAAATACTGCTGCCATTCTGTGGGCTTCTGCAGACTTATTGGTTCGCATAAACTTACCTAACCAATAATCCGTTCCTGCTTTTAATTCATATAATGTGAATAGTTTTAATGTTGTGATGACACCATGTTTTTCTGCTGGTGTCATATTTACAAGAATGTCTTGAATATCCTTCTCTACTTTAATTTCTGTTGGGGACCAGAAAATCTTCCATTGTTGTTCAGCAAACTCTACTAGCTGCTTATCTACCTCTATCGGTGAATACATACTACTCCATTACTTAACTGCGTCTATTAATCTATCGTGCCTGGTAGCACATTCCGTGTATTGCTTCATTAACTCTATATCGTGTTTGTATAGGTCACCCAACGTATTACCTTCTAATCCTTCAATCTCTGGGCATTTTACAAGTAAATTACTTGGGATTGGAGCCTTAGGTGGAGTAGTTTCTAATTTAGGTTTATTACTTGCGCAACCTACTAATAATACCACTAAAAGAATTGATATGATTTTTTTCATTATTTTCTCGTGTCATTTAGTGTTTTAGCGGCATCATTGAGAGTTTTTACACCAGATTCTGGTACAAGGCATTGATTATAAACAGGTTTTTCAACCTCTTTAATAACCGTATTCTCAATGATTTTCTCTCTAGTCTTAAGGTTCTTAAGATTTTCTTCAAATTTATCAGAAGCACTAGCATATTTATCTAATGTCTCCTTTAGATTCTTAGCGTTCTCATCCTTAAGTTTGATTATTTCTTGTTGGTGTGTTATTACTTCTTTCTGTAGTTTGACTTCACCTTCATTCAAGCCAGAAGTTCTACCAGCAAAAAATACAGAAGCAACAATAGCTAAAGTTACAAGAACTATTGCTATGTGTTTACCATATTTAATTAGAAATAAAGGCATTATCTCTTTTCCTTTAATTGTGATTCAACATCAACTCTATGTTGCTTCCAACCACGGAAGTTCTTGATGAACTTATTTGGTTTTACAGCCTTAGCAGGATGTTCAGTTGGAGAAGCGTGAATAGGAACCGAACCAACCAATCTGTTATACAACTCAATATCTTTATCAATTGAAGGAGTCTTACCATCATGAGTTAGATAAGAAACTCTAGCACAACGAGCTGTTGATAACATCATACATTTAGCCATCGGAAGAGTATTTCTTTCTTCTTTACTTACATATGGAAGATGGTAGTGAGATACCACTGGATTTGATGCATCTATTGCTTTCTTCATTTCAATAGCAAGTTCTCTGATTTCAGGTTGGGCATCCTTATGGTCTCGTAGAGAATCCCAATTATCAGTTTCAGTTGCCGTCATAACAACAGAAATATATTGCCAAGGTTCCAATAATCTATTTAGAGTTTGTTTATGTGGTTTAGCAACTACATTAGCTAACCAAACAAAAGAACAAACTGCTTTACCTGTGAAAGACCAAATAAATTTAGTAAATTTAAGCTTAAATCCTGTCAATTCATGAGCTGCCTGCATTCCTGCTTGATTTGCACCCCAATGGATTGGACCTGCTGGGTCGTTCCAAACCTGTTTCAAAAACGTCTTAATAGGAATTGCTCTTGAACTTGAAGCATTACGGGAAAACACTCTGTGAGTCATGAACTCAGCATGAATGCTCCTCCAATACTTAAGTTGATACGTTGTAAGACGAACTCCGTTGTAAGGGTTGATACTGTCTTCAATAATCTTTACTTCACAAGCCATTTATTCTTCTTCCTCTTCTTCTGAAAATTTGTATTCTACTGGTATATTCAGCAACATAGCCATTGTTGATACTACATCCTCAACTGCATTCATACCATCCCAGCCTATGCTATCATGAGTTATAGTAGCAATCTCGACGTCATTAAGAAATATTACCTTTTTCTCTTCATTAACTAAATCTTCTACTATGGTTATTCTATCAGTCATTTATTTTCTCATATTCATTTTTAAAAATTCTAAAAGTTCTTTTGTCTATAATATATTTCTGTTCATGAGCTACATAGACTTTATTATCGTCAAAATACTTAATTACTTGTAACTCTTCTCCTTCCCAAGCAAGTACTCCTGGAGGAGCATAGTCATCACCGTTGTCGTAGATTGTTGTTTTCAGCCTAACTTTATAAAATGGAAGGTTATTACTCACAACAGTCTCCACTAAAGAAATATCTAAATTTAAATTCTCTCCATTCTAGTATCTTTTCGAACATCATGTATTTTTGGTCATCAGAAGTTATTTGGAATGTACAATTTTCATCAGTTTTGAGTAATTGTTCTACATCAACTCCTTCGACCTTACATATATACAATGTATTTGGTTTCAAATTCACTTAATTTTTCTCCATGCTTTATATTTTAATAATGCAGAAAGACCTTGATGGGTGTTTTCGGTAATCATATTTAATACTTCAGTTTGATTGATACCGTTCATAACACACTCATTAATATCCTTAAATCGTATTTTATCAGGCCAAATAAACACCCTATATCCACTATCGATTGTCTTCTGCATAGCGTTCATAATTTCTTTAGACCTTGGTTCATTGTCATAAATGATAATACACTTATTTTTATTCTTCTGAACAAAATCCAAATTCATCGCCGAACCAGCAGCAGCAATACAATTAGGGAGGAATAGAGAATCAATTTGACCTTCTACGATGTAGATGTCCTTCTTACAATCGATTGATTCTAACCCATATATTTTTTCCTTAGTTTCATCAAACTTAATGGTTAAATACTTGGGTTTTTCGTTACCAAAAGCTCTACCAGCTATAGCGAATGGGATATTACTTTCATCAAAGAAAGGAAATATCAATCTTGGATGTTCGTATTTTTCTGAACCTTCTGGATAAGTACCTGGTTTAACTGAATTTATCCATTTAATAAATCTAGCAGAAAAATAAATCCTATCCCATTTATCCTCTGGAATTTTTCTTTTGGTGATATATTTAATGGCAGGATGGTCTTTATTGAACTCCTTGACACATATAATATCATCCAAAATATTATTCGTTTGGATTGGTTTTACTATTTCTCTTTCAAGAGTTTCTTGAACAACGTTGCGAGAGGTAAAGCTTGAGAACTTCTTTTCAAGAATCCATTGACGATAAACCTTCTCATCGATGAACTTTAGAACCATCCCGAAAGAGTATGGTGCGTTACAGTTGTAGCACTTGAATGAGTAAGAGGAATCTCCTTTATAGAACCATCCTCTGGCTATTCTTTGCTTTTTCTTTGAGTCACCACAGATTGGGCAGGAGAAATTGTAATCATCTCCGGCTTTTCTATTAAAGTTTCTTAACTTATGGGATATTAAAGAAATGTACTTTTGGTCAACGTAAATCATAATAAATTATAATCACGTGACGTATTTAAAGTAAAATCTATGTTGTTACAGGTTTCTTAAATCTCTTAAGAACTGTCTTTGGTTTCTTTTTACCAAGAATTTCGGCTGCATCTGCTGAGCCGTTTGTAGCAGCTATGTTTCCACCACCAACGTTATTAGCGGCAACTTCTTCTGCTATTAGAGTTTCTTCAACGTTCACAACATTTTTAAGTCTGTCATGAATTTCGAAAAGTTTGGATTCGGAAATATCGTCGCTGTTTTCGTAATTTTCCTTAACTAGAAAATATGCTGAAACGATATTCTTAAGTTTTGATTCTCCACCTGGAAGCTTATTGATTATTTTCTTAGTATTAAACACATACCTGTGGAGAAGTGTATATGCTTCTTTTTGTTCTGTTGTTGTAAAATTCTTTGTCGGAATTAGGTTATTACCATTCTCATCAATAATTCCAAGCTTATAAGCTGCGGTTTCGGTAAATGGTTTTACCAACATTTCAATAATTCTAAATGTTATTAGGTTATCAACTACTCTTTGCATTATAATTCTCGCAGTCTTTTAACTACAGATTCATCTAGTGTTATGTCAGATGACTGTAAGTTATATTCAAGGATATATTCCGGAAGCCTATTAAGATATACAATAAATGCTAATAAAGATGGCCACTGATGCTTTGGAATTTTATACAAAAGCATATTAGTGGCCATATCACCAAAAACATTGTAAAGGATAATGATATGGTTTAAAATCAACCTATCATTTAAATCCTTATTGATGTAATATCTATTGAAAAGCTTCTTTAGATACTTAAACCTACTGAGGTCATTTTCAAATTCTTCAATTGAAACCACTGACGCTTTATCGTAGTGATTCATTGCATGTAATAGGAAATTTTCCTCAGTAAGTTTTATCATCCAATTATTTATACTTCGGCTGGAGTTACCGTTACTACAGCAACTTCAGAAGCTACTTCTGCAGCAGCTCCGTTTGTAGTTGAGCTTACGACCACTCTGTATTGGCCTGCAACAGTATCATCTTCAGCTGTGATTGTAAGAACGTTTGTGTTAACACCATCATATATTTCACCATCATCAATAGTTTCCCAATTGTCTTCAACTTGGAATTCCCAAATATATGAAATACCAGTATCTGGAGCTACTGTTACTGACAATTCAACCTCTCCGCCTTCTTCAACCTCAACATCTTCTGGTTGAGCGGTGAAGACGATATCAAAGTCATAAATTCCTTCAGCAGAATCATCTGAAGCGTCACCAGCGGAAATAGCAGTAACAGAAGAACTCATTGCTACTAAACATTCAGCTCTCCACTTGTCTCCACTATTTTCAGTATTCCATCCGTCAAAATACCACCAACCAGGTGTGTTAACACCTTGTTTCTTATTTGTTTCTAATTGAGCTTCATCTCTATCAACGAAAACAATTTTTTTATAATCGTATTGAATAGGAGCTAGAACAACCCCAACAGTAAGACCTGTGCCACCAGACATGGATACAGCTGGAAGAGAAACGTCCGCGTCTGTGTAATATCCTGCTCCTGGGTTTACAAGATTGATTGAACGAACGATACCACCTGATACAACAGCAGTAGCTGTTGCTTGAACTCCATCACCATCCGGAGCAGCAATAGTTACTGCAACTGCTGCGCCATTAGTATAACCTGTTCCACCGTTCGTAACGTTAATCTTTTTGATTTGGCCGACATCAAGAAATTTTGGTCTTGCTGCACCAGAATCTGTTTTTCCGAATAAACTCATTTTTAAGTCCTTTACCTAATATATTATTTATAACTTATTTAACTTGAAGTCCGTTAGAACCAGACTTAGAGCCTACTGGTCGACCTCTTCCTCTTTTTGGAGAATCATCAACAACGTCTGCCTTTTCACCACCTGTTGCTGGACCATGATTCTCCACTTTGGTACCATTAGGTGTATAGTGATAAGTCTTTTTCATTCCTTCTTTGTCAACCATAGTAATATGAGATTTAGATGGAGAATGTTTAGCGTCAAGAACATTAAAACCTGCATTTTTATATGTTGACACCTTATCAAGGAAAGATACATACCCCATACTATCTTCTCTCAACAGGTCAATATCGTCTTTATTTAGTTTGTAGCTCATTATATTTCCTTATTTAAATACATGCATTGGGTGTGGTTTATCAACACCAATGTCGTTATCTTTGTGAACAATCTTACCATTTTCCAAATGAATCTTATTACGAATAGTATGGGAACCTAAATCTTTTTGAGTTTGGTCGTGTTTAGCATAAATGATATCACCTACTTTTTCATTTGTATGACCTGAACCGACGAAGTATTTATGTTTCCCTTCTCTATCAGAAACAACATGAACAGTCATCTTATCGTTACCCCACGTATCATGGATATCTTTCAATGAAGACTTGTTTTTGTCATGTAGAATTCTTGAAGCTGGAAGAGTTGACCTATAATGAGCCTTAGCTTCTTCGTTGATGTCAATCGTATAGTCTTCAAATACAATTTCGATATCTTGATTTTCTTCAAGACTATCCCATTCCTTGATGGCATCTGATGCTGACTCAAAATATACTGAAATTACTTCGTCACCAGATTTAAGGCAATATCCAGATTTTGTTTCGATAGTATCTTCAATGATTTCTGATGTCTTTTCATTTAAATATTCTGAGAATTTGAATGATTTCATTTCTTCTACTTTTTCATTTAATCCACCAATTACTGGGATATCATGTCCTAGTTTCTTGATGTGTGATTTGGCCTTACCGATGTTTGAATTGTGAACGACAACCTTACCATTCTTAATATCAGCATTAATGTCATTATTTGCTAGAGATTGAAGGATATGGTCATGTTCCGTATTTTCATCTATAATCATATCATTTTCATAGTCTTCATGTACAATTTTTATTCCCTTTTTCTCATGGTCCGACATATTTCTCCATGTTGTCATAGCTGAATCAGCTGAATCATGTCTTTTAGAAACATATTTTCCATCTTTTTTCAGATAATGACCCTTACCAGAATATGAATGTCCTGCATTTGAAACAAGAGAATTATGAGCTGCATGATTTTCAGATGAAGGTGATTCTTCTAATGTTGTTTCTTCATTCATTCTTCTAATGTGATTAAATGATGAAATGATTCTTCCATTAGATTCAACAGTTTTTATAGTGGAACTACTGCCATCTTTAAAATAGAATTCGTGATGTGTGCCTGTTTTTTGTTTAATCTTTGGTTCAATAGCATCCTTCTTAAGAATACCCAAAACATGGTTATGAGCAGCATATACACTCTTGTGCTTTGTCATATCCCATTTAATGTTTGTTTCCCCTTTACCATCTGAATCATGTAAAATCTTATTTCCGTCAACTTCATTCATTGATTCATTTATAGGTAAAGATTCTTCCTTAAGTTGTTCAATATGCTCAGCGCCATGAACTTTGTAACCATACTTCTTGTAGTGCTTCTTAGCTATTTCAACCGCAGCTTCCTTTGAAGAAGCTTTCACTTTAGCTCTTCTTTCTTTTTGTACTTTTCTTTGTATAACAGAAGGATGGTCCGGTTCAGAAACTGTTACAATAACTCTATGATATTCTTCGTTCATATTTAACTCTATTGACTCGTTTAATTTTCTATCTTTAAACTCTTGAATTTTCTGTTTAATATTTCTTTGACCAGCCCTTGCGTGAATTCCTTTGTGTTTCCATACACCATCTTCTCCCTTATGGAAGTCACCTACCATATGAGTTGTCTTATTACCACCACTTCCAATACCCATATGTCTCCAAGCTAAAACAGCGTGGTTTCCATCAGCAGAAATATGAGAATGTTCAATTCCGCCAATATATCCAAATTTATTAGTCTTACGATAATCTCGATTTATTTCCTTGTGAATCTTTCCATGACTCTCAATATCTGTGTTATACCCATCCTTCTTGGCTTCGTCAAGAGATTCCTTAATAGGTCTATGGGTAAAGATTAATTTCTGATGTTTATCACCATGTTCATGTTCTAGGTGTACAGAAGTACCATCCGGATGGTGCATTGAGTCTGAATGTGTTATCATTGATTCAGAACTATGTCTTATATATAGACTTTTCCTGTCTTGTCCCCAACCACGAGGGTGTTGGAAGCCATGCTTTGCAAGATGGTCATAAATCTTCTGGTGAGAAACATCTTTAGAAACATGGACAACCTTATGATTTGGAATAGCTTGTCCAGTCAAACGATTTATGTATGGGTGAGCATCTGTACCCTTCAAATTCTTTTGAGTGTTTTTGATATGCTTATCCATACCAGATAAGGATTTACCTTCATCAAGCTCAGTTGACTCGCCATAGATACGTTTCTCTCTTTGCTTAGCAAGTTCTGCTGCTAAATTTTGTGTATCTTTTGATGCCTTAACAGAATGCTTATAGTGATTTTCTAAGTAATCATCCAACCATTTCTTGCGTTCAGCTGGAGACAAATGACTTGGTGCTTCAGGAACAACACCTTCATGAAGTTCAGGTTTATATTCCCTTTTGAACTTAGAAAAATCTTTGGCAATGTATTCATGGTCATCTTCTCTACCTTTAAGATGCTTTCCACGATTAGAATCCAAATAATGTTTAATTGTTACATTAGGATTCTTTACGTCTTTAAGATGTCCTGCCTCACCAACTACTTTCTTTACTTTAGCATGAGTTTTGGAATAGTTTTCATCAGCGTTTTCTGAATGAGTCCCATGGTAACCATATCCTTCATTACCAGTTTTAACAGCTTCATCCAACAATTCTTCATTTAGTTTTTTCCAACCTGGCATATATTCTGCGGATTTATTATGTCTTTTAATTATAGCTTTATGTAAATCAGATATATTCTCAGATGACTTAACCTTACTCCATTTCACTGGAAGATGTATTCTTTGTTGATATCCTTGTCGAAGAGTATGCACACCATCCTCATGTGTTATTCTATATGGACGGTCTTTACCGCTTTTATGGTGAATAACCGTATCTCCTCTATCTTTATAGATATTGTATTCTTTTTTTAGTTCATCCTCATGATTTACTTCTTCTATCAATGATTCTTCTTTTAATTTAGGAAGCTCGTCATGATAAATATAACCTTCACCTGCATTTTTATTCCAAGTTCCTATGGTTCCCTTTTTAGTATGGGTTGCATTATTACCAGAAACGTATCCACCAAGAGATTCTGCCTTTTTCTTCCACTCAGATTTGTCTTGGAACAATTCTTTATATTTTGAACCCTCTTTAATAGGAATTTCATCCTTACGCTTTTGTTCTTCATGGTCATTTTCACCATTATGAACAACTATACCAGATTCTCTATTAGCACCAACCTTAATCTCACCAGAAGCAATCTTCTTTTTAGTTTCTATCTGCTTTAGTTTAGTTGCCAGAATCTTATGACCGCGGGATTCTAGAATGTCAGTTAATTTCTTTGCCATATTATTGCTCTTTCGTAAATGACTTATGATTCAGTCTGTCTTTTTCTAATTGTTTTACTCTTGGAATAAGCTTAACTGATAGTCTATTAAGGATAGCCTTAGACTTAGATAGTCTTTGTTCCAAACGCTCTTTTTCCGCTACCGACAGTTTATCCAAAGGCTTCTTAGCCAATCTTCTCTTAAGAGCCTTAACAGCAAGTCTTCTAGCTCTCTTGTTGATTGTCTTATTGTCACCCTTACGCTTAAGAGCAAGCTCAAGTCTTCTTTCTCTCTTCGCTTTAGTTCTTGCGAATCTAATCTTTGCTCTAATTCTTTCTGGTCTTGTCAGAACTTCATTTAATTTCTGAACGGCTTCTTCACTAAGTTCTTCATCTTCTTGGCTGCAACAAGCAACTTCTTCACCAGTATCAGCATCAATAATTGACAATTCTTCATCGTCATAAGCGTCAAGATAATCTTCTTCAAAGTCTAAGTGAGTATTAATAATGCTTTCTAAATCTTCATCAGAAAGAGTATCTTCCAGAGATTGTTCACCATCATCTATAGTGAAGTCATTTAGGCTGTCAGCTTCCTTAATGTAAACATGCTTTGTTGGCTTATCCTTTTTAGTAAGGTCAACAATTTGAACATGCTTACCTACCTTAACGTCATCCTTAGCTTCCCAATGACCATCATTAATTTTCTTCATAACATGTTCATGGCTATGTTCTTCAGCTTCATTAATTTTCTTATGATTTTTTAATTCACTGACATGTTTATCCGCATCTTCTTTTGCAGTTTCACCTTTGAAAGTCTTAACAGTCTTACCGTTAGACATTACTCTATATTCATTATGCCCGATATGTTGTGACCAATGTTCTTCAGATTCTTCCTCAACCAAGGATTGGTCATAATTAATACCAGCATCCTTAGCAATCTTCAACATATTGTGGAAAGCCTTCCTTGATTTGGAAGTAAGCTTGATTGTTTTTGCTCTCGTTAAAGCATCATTTACTAACTCTTCTGGGCTCATGCCTCTAACGGCTTCCCCAAAGGTGTTAGCGATAATTACTGCTATCTTTTGTTTGTCAGAAGAATTAGCGCTCATTTCTATTAGTTCCTTAATGTAGGAGTGATTCTCTATTTGGTTTATATTTTCCAATAAAGAATACGCCTTCTCAACACATTCTTTATTAAATGTTACGAAATACTTATTTATATTTATAAAAGATGAAACAAGGGCCAGTTTATCCTTGAATTCCCCATTGATGTATGATTCATTGGTCTTTCTGAAAGATTCTTGAACCTCAACTGGCAAAGATTCAATATTGAAATATTTAGGATGATATTCTGATTTGGAAATTTTAACCTTATCCGGCCATTTCTTACTAATGACTCCGTCTTCAGTAATTACAGTCAGATAATTTGAACCAATATCTAGGACTTCATATATACCTTTATCATCCTCTACGATATCATCAACCTTGTAAAGTTTTCCTTGATAGAAAGCTTCTCTTTCTGGTGCTATTTCAAGTTTAATTTGTTCTTGTATTGATGTTATCCCAAGACCGTTCTGGACGTCACTGAAATATCTCTTAGCATCGAATAATGAAAGACTTTTTGGGATGCATTTTTTAAATGATTCGAAGTCTGATTTCCTGGCAAACTCCCTCATCTTTGTTCCGGAAATACCAGAAATTGATTCAGAATCTGGGTCTCTGTCTCCAACAGAAACTACCTTTATTGAATCATATTGGTATGATTTACCATTATATTTATTCAGTCTATCCTCATATTCAGCTACCCTATCAGAGCCGGCTACCATGATGATATTCTTATATTTTCTATTGAGTCTACCAACGAAATGCATGAACGATGGAAGTTCATCAGTCGCTGGAATGAAATTAGTGCCTTTGGAAATTTTCTTTGCCCAGTAGAGTCTTTTTTCTACTGATAGAGGATTCTTATCTGAATCTTGAGATTTACTAAGAACTATTACATGGTCTGCTTCAAGAGAAGCAGCAATTGATTTGACTTTATTTGTTAATAAGTCATGACCGGAAGTATAAGGATTGAATCTACCGAATGCAAATACTACTGTTGACTTTGGTAGCTTACGCACCAAGGTTTTAAAAGTTTTCATTTATTCCATCTATAAAGGGTGATACTACTGATATATTTATTGAATATCAGTCGTTCTTTTTGAAGTTTTGGTGTGAAAATTCAGTTCTATCAACTAATTTTACACTAGTTTCATAGAATGATGCTACGTAACCTTCGTGAGCACCATCGACACCAAGTACAGAATTTTTATTGAGGTCATTGATGATACTTATTTTAAGATAATTAAGGTTATTTATTATCGTCAAAAAGTTCTCGACATGTTCCTGTGGCATTGCTTCAATTAATTTTTCTTTTTCAGCTTGATATCTGCGTTTTGTTGATTTCATCTTTCTGTTTCTTTTGATGTCATCATAATACTCATGGACAAATCTTATAAAATCAACGTAATTACCAGATGGATAATAGCCTTTCCTTATACAATTGTTATAATATCTCTTAAATAAGAGTTTGGCTTTTTCTGTATTATCAACAGCTTCTATGAATATGTAAGACTCTTCCAGAAGCTTGAATATATTAACGTGAATATTTCTAAATACATCATTATCTAAAGTTGACGTAACTTCGTCAAAATTATATGTTGCATCAATACACCACAGGTCACCAAAGTTTTTGAATTGTTCAGAAATTGGTGCACCAAACTCAGCTTTAAGTTTCTTCAAACTAGGTCCTGAATATTTGGTATGAAAAACTATTCCACATTGAGCATTAACGATATCATTACCTAGTTCACTATTAATAGGAACGAAATACTCAAGAGTATTAGTTTTAAAATAGTATGAATCTAATCCTGTGATGATATCATCTTTTGTAAACATCAAGTCGCCTTGATAAATACCTTCTTTAATACCTAGCTGAGAACAAGTATTAAAGATAATCATCATCTTATTAGCCAATTCAATATTGTCAATCATCTCATAAATACCATCAATTGACTTGTAAACCTCTGGTTCCTTATTGAATATAGACTTCTTGGCAACAAAAAACGCACCATCTTCAGGGTCAATACCGATGAATACAGAAGGGGAGCCGTCATATTTGGTAGACATCTTAAGAACTTTGATGTTATTACCAGCCATCTTAGATAAGATTAAACTAATAATAGTCAGGGCTGTTACAGCTCCACTAACTCCTTCAAGAGCTAGTTCTTCTATATGTGGTAGGTGATTATTTATCATTTGACTATACATGTTCCATTAATAACGGTAGGCCATACTTTCGATCTTGCATTTCTAAAAGATAAAATTAATTTTAAGCCTTTTGTTTCAATTAATACATCAACATTCTTGGCTTGACCTTTTGGATAATAAATCTTAACACTTTCTATTTCACATAATGACTTTACAGTTTCATTGTCTCTAAAATCAATAAATTTATGAGTTTTTTCATCAATTGAATTTATGTAGAAATAACCAAAACCAAAACCTGAACAAATAAAATTGAAAACTTTTTCTAGGTCAATCCTATCAGTGACGTCATCAAACTCTTTGTTTCTATCAGCTGGTCGACCCTTTTTATAATTTTTAAATACAGACGTAAATTCAGATTCGCCAATACCAAATAAATCAAGAATTTGTTTTCCATATAGGTTTTCAATGACACCAGTAACCATTTCAGTTTCTTTCAAGTACTGAGTAATTCCAGCATTGAAAGCTCTGGTATCCTTACCATATTTTAAACTTAGGAAGAAAGTATCACCATCGGCTTCAATTGTAATATCAGCTATGGATTCTCCTTGATTGATGTCTTTACCCATAAGATAAATTCCACCATCGTCAGAAAATACCATTGGTCTTCTGCTGTTCTTTTCTGCTGTTGAATACACATCTATATTTTTCTTACCTTTCAGTATTTTTTCATAGACATATAAGACAACATCTCTATGTTTGTAATTATAATCTAAATGTAGAATTTTGGAAAATAATTGTAAGTCAGCGAGGACTTCAATTTCATAAATTTTTCCTCGATTGTTAGCTCCTCTTCCTGTTCTTCCTCCATCACCAAACTCTGGTGTATGTCGGAGGAAGAACGTCTTCTTCATATCTTTTCTATCAATAATTTCATTTATATCCGCAATTGCCCATGTAATTTTTGATTTATTTTTCTCTACATTTATAGAGATAGGAGTAGGATGCCAGTTAGACAAATAATTGAACATCTCAACGTAACCCTGAATATACATTTTCTCAATATTAGAATCTAAGATATCCTGAACACACGTAGGCACCAAGGAGAAACCAGCCATAATTTATTTCCTTAAAGAAGTACTACTGAAAGTTGAAGCCGTTGAAATTCGGCTGTCTATTTATAGATTTATCAAACAAAGGAGTGTCGTCATCTTCTTTTTTACCAGCATCAGAGATGTCCGATTGAGCGGATTCTTCCACATCGAATAACTTCATTCGCTTGAAGTCTACACCAACAACAAATCGCTTATAATAATTTGGGTCATTATATCGATTCTTTAATTGCTTAATCATTATCTGATTAAGACTATCTAACTCTTCTGTTCTAATCAATGCCAAGTACAAATCCAGAGTCTGTGGAAGACCGATAGATTCTGATGTATTTGTCATATCAATGTCAGAAGAATCAATACCTTCTCTATTGGCTTGAGTAGCCGTTAGAATTGGAATGTCAAACTCAACACAGAGAGAACGAATTTCTTCTGCAATAAATTTAACATAAGTATATGAATTGATTGAACTACCCATCTTGATTCTTTGTGAAGCACAGATGTTCAAGTAGTCAACAACCATAATATCTGGTACGAAGTCTTTCTTAAGTTTCAATTCACGGAGAAGAGCTCGGAAGTGACCAGCATGAGCAGAACCAGTTGGGTATTCCTTGATAATCAACTTACCCTTGGTTTTGTTCGAAAGTTTTACTACTCTGTTGTTGAAGTTATCGTAATCAAGATGTTTTAAGTCCTTGATATTAACATTCAACAAATTAGCATCAATTCTCTCTGCGATTCTTTCTTCAGCCATTTCCATGGTAACATACAGAACATTTTTACCTTGAAGAAGTGCTGCAGCTGCTGTATGACACATGAATAATGTCTTACCACCACCAGTTCCAGAAATAACACATGTTAGACTCTTCTTTGGAAGACCACCTTCTGTAATCTTATTCAGAAGGTCGATATCAAACGGAAGTCTTTCATCTACCCTGTTATAAAACTCAAAACGATTATCAGAATCAAGAACGTAATCGTGTCCAACTGCTGTGTCAAATGATACTGCCAAAGCATCAGATAGAATCTTTGGAATTGAATCCGGAGCTTTGTTAGCATCTTTTCCATCGATAATATGTATTGATTCATATATAGCATTAAACAGTGCTTTCTTTTTGCAAAAACTTTCAGTCTCTTCAACTAACCATTCTTGATTAACACTACTAATGGAAGATATTTCTTTGATTAGGTCAATTGATTCTTTTAATTGGGTTTCAGATACGTCATCTCTATTAGAGATTTGGATTGTTAAAATATCTGAATTTGGCTTGGAATTGTATTTTGTGTAGAAATTTGATATTTCTTGAAGGACTGTTGCTTCGTTTCCTTCGGTGAAGTATTCCTCTTTTAGGAATGGTAGAACTTTTCTTGCGTATTCTTCTGAATTTAATAAATTACTAAGTATCTCTAACTCTATCCTCATCTAACCCTCCATAGTACACAAGCTCTTTTTGTTTAAGTTGTTCCTCAAGGTGAGAGATAATAGCATCACCAAGAGCTTGTTCATATTCTTCTTTATCTTCTGGTTTCAATTCACCTTTAATAACATCATAGTTAAATTGTAGGTGAGCTGTACCGTTTTCTGGATTTTCCTTGAAATTGATTTGTCCAATCTTAATGATAATGTTATCCCAGCCTTTTAATGAGACTGGGATAACCTGGACTAGACCATCATTTTCATCGACTAAGTCCGGATGTTGAATCATTCAATTTCGTCCTCGGAATAAACATCTTCACTCACATCTGATGGATTTGAAATACCACCAAGAAGATATTTATTTTTCACATACTCAACGAATGATGGAGATTGAAGAACTTTACCTAAAAAGTCTTCAGTTTGAGTCGCATCAAATCGAACGTTTCCACTAACTTCTCCAGTATCTTTGTCAACCATTGCATACCAACCGTTCTTCGGCTTAATGACATGGCCTGATTCTAATGCAATGTCAAGAAGTCCAGACCATTTGTTGATACCAGAATCATATAGAACAGTTAAAGGAATCTTTGATTTTTCCTTGACAAAACGAGATTTCTCGATGTTCAAAATGAAGTTGAATCCTGTTACAACGGTTCCTTCCTTCTCTTGCTGTCTACCAAAGATGATAATAATGTCAGCAGAATAGTAAATACCTGTACCACCGGAAACAACCGCCTTACTGAACATTTCCATAGTTTGATAAGTGTGTGCAACAAATATCGCTGGAATATTACGTAGCTTGATTTGTGGAGTAACGATACGGAAGAAACTCTTCATTTCACGAGCTCTTGTCATATCAACTGTTGACTTACCTTCTAGTACGTCCGTAGCTTCTTTCTTAGAAGCCAAATTGCCAATAGAATCAACAAATATAATTACCTTATCTTTATCTGAAATATCATTCAGCTTTTGGGGCATATCTTGTTTCATTTCTTCAATGTTTTGAATAGGGACATGAAGAACTCTTGAAACATCAATACCAAAATTCGACCAATATGTTGGAGGTGAACCAAACTCTGAATCATAAAACAAACAAATGCCGTCTTTGTGCTTTCTTAGGAATGCTGCAACCATAAGAATACCAGTATTAGACTTAAAGTGTTTTGATGGACCTGCTAAAACGATAACACCAGAACCTAGGCCTGAATCGAATTCTCCACCCAGTGCTACGTTAAGAATAGGAATTTCTGTGTCTATCAAATCTCGCTTATGATAAACCTTAGAATCCGCTAATTGTTCAGACTTAAGACCAATTTTCGAAAGTCTTTCTAAAAGATTATTGCTCATATTTCCTCTTATTTTTAAGATAGTTAATTTTATAAATTGTGAATATTTAAAGTAAAATATTAATGGACAGATTTTCCTTCAGCCATATTTTCATTTCTTAGGTCAATCACTTCTTTTGTTTCCATGTTATCGTCGGTAAATACAACTACTTTTGGGGATATATCAGGAAATAGAGTTGAAGCATAGATGAAGGTTATCTTAGCACATTGCTTAGGGTCTTCATGGGACAGGTCGGTGACCAATGTGACGTTATAATCTGAATTATCAAATGAAGGTAAAAATATGAAGAGGAGAGCTCGGTAATAAGAACCTCCATCTTCGGTTTCCATATGTTCTAGGTGAATCTGTACTTGCTCTGGTTCAAAAACTCCCCAATTAGGGATAAAATCTACTTTCTTTATATCAGTCATTAATATCTACTACATCCCAGTTCAAAATAACGGATTGGACTTCATTAAAGAATCCATCCAAATTATCAATTACTTCGATTTCTGGTCTAATAATAGATAGCTGTTTAATTACATCAAACTTTCTCTTATATCCAGGATGAACACCGACCACCATTGGCTTATCTGACATGGCAATCTTACCAAGTTCAAATAAAGTAATAGGACATAGAGTTTCTTCCGGAAACCAGAATGAAACGATGTCAGCAATCTCCAGATTGCAATGTTCCCATTCAATTTGAATATCACTTTGTTTTGGGTCCATGACATCAAAATCATATCTTCTTGGATTGATGAAAATAGCATCCAGATGGGAGCATCTTTCAATCATTAATTCCTGCCAGTCAGGGCAGTTTGAAATTCCTCCAGCCATGAACAAAGAAGGCCTTGTTCTGGATAGTGTTAAAGGAAAATCATTTGGTGCTCGTACAACAATTAAATTTGACATTAGAAAAACGCCTTTAGTGATGACTCTTCATGAAGAGACCAACCCATAGAGTCAGTCATTGATTTGACTACATTCACAAAAACTTTATCAAACATTGTTTCATAATCAATATACTTATGAAGACCAAATTCAACTGGTAAATCTGTTAAGAATCCAATTACATCTTCTCTAATGGTATTTGGTACCTTAAGATGGATGAATTTAATCTTATCTCCGTTTGATATTTTCTGTCTTGAAGAATGTAGTTTATATTTATCAACAAGCATATTATATAGAATTGCTGCCCTCGAGTTAATCGGTGTACCTTTGGTATAACCTGATTTCCCGTTCATATACTTATTGACCTCATTTACACCTCTCGGAAACGCGATATCTTCCGGAGGCAATTGATTGAATTCATCTCTATACTTCTTAATGAATCTTCTCAATTCTATATTTGTTCCACTTAGAATAATAGGAACAACTTCTCTTAATTTATCTCTAACCACCTTTGGTGTAGATGATTTGATGATATCCAATCCAACAATCTTGATTTTCGGTGTAGCATATTGAACACCTTCAGAGTTATGGACATTGAGAATATATCTTTTCTTAGCAACGAACAAAGCTGAATCACATAAAGATTCTCTCTTCATGCTCATCTTCTGCTCTCTTGCATTCATGTATGTTGCAAGCTCTTTATAAGACTTATCAATGAATGGCTTAAGAACCTTTTCACAGAATTTATCCATGAACTGGATTTTCTCTTCTGTTGTTGGTTCATGAGAAAGAGTTTTAGCCCAATTTTCAACAACTGTATTAAGGTTCAAATAGTTAGAGTCTGTGTCGATATAGATAACATAATCAACATCAGTCGTGTTATTCATTTTATTCAAATATTCATTGAATTTATTAGCAATCCAACGAATAGACAATTGACTAGAAAGTGTAATTCCTTCAGCCATTCTAATATCAAAGTATCTGAATCCTTTGTTACCCAACGCACCATAAGCTGAGTTAAGAGCGATTTTCAGAGCTAATTGAAGATTATTTAGACTAGCAATCTTCTTCTCTAATTCTGGGTTTTTTGTCTTTTCGTATTCTTGCTCGAGCTTGAGCATTTCCTGTTTGTACTTCTTTCTGTCTTTGTACATGCTGTCCATAAGTTCAGCAAGAAAACCCCTAACATCTTTCTTATAGCATATACCATTTGCAGTTACCGTTAAGTCCTTATATATTGCCTCTGAAGTATCAATCTTCTTTTCAAGAAAATCATCAACAGAAGCAACGTCTCTATAGTTAAATCCTTCGAACAAAGTCTCTGGACTGATATTATATTGCATGATAATATGAGGGTACAGACTGTCCAAGTCGAAGCTTGCTACATTCTTGTGCTTACCGACAATTGGAGGTTTGACGTATGCACCCTCAAAACCCATATCTTGGCGAGAGTGTCTTGCAATCTCACCATAGATGTTCTTCTTTTTCAAATAGTTATAGATAATGGTTTCCCATACCTTAACTTGACCGAAAATATCCTCATAATTAACCTTTGCCATATAAGCAATAGTCAATTGAAGTTCAATTAATTTCAACTTATCTTCAAGTTCACTAACAAGAGTTACATCTCGAACGTTATACTCACAAAAAAGTTGCCAATCTTTTTCATAAAACTCTCTAAAGGTTGGATATGGGTTTTCTAACTTAGTAGAACCCAACTCATATTGAGCAATAGTTGCTAGCTTATAGTTTTCTTGAGGAATCTTGACATACTTCATGTACAAGTCCTGGTAATCCAGAACTGAAATACCCATGATTTCAAACGTAGTTTTATCAATCCCGTTGATAGTAACACTACGCAGGTTTATTTTATTCCATGGTGATAGTCTATTAGCATAGTCCGGGTCACCAAACACCCAAGTGATTCTGTTAATCAGGTAAGGCAAATCGAAAAATTTAACGTACCAACCTGTAATTACGTCAGGTGCTGACTTGTTCCAGAATTCGATGAATTGATTAAGAAGGTCTCGTTCATCAGCACACTGAACAACTCGAATAGACTTATCTTTTGGGATGAATTGTTTTGAAGTGAAAGTAACAATCTTCTTAGTTATCTTATCCTGAACAGTGATAAGTAAAACCTCATCGGATGGATTGTTTACATCCGGAAAACCTTTGTTAGCTGTAGTTTCAATATCCAGAGTATGAATCCGAATATGACTAATATCCCAAGGAACTTCTTTTGTATATTTCTCAGAAAGATACTGGTACGACCAAGCATTGTTACCATAAATTTTAAATCCTTCAACACCATCATATCTATCAACAAAAGCTTTTGCTTCGTTAATAGTTTCAAATGTCATTGGTTCGATATTTCTACCGTTCAATGACTTATATCCTGTATTTTTATTCGAATTAATAAAAAGAGTTGGGGAAAACGGAACTTGTCTTCTGAATTGAACTCCGTCTTTATAACCTCTTACAAGGATTTTATTTCCCCATTTTATAGAATGGGTGTAAAACTCTGACATAGAAACTCCAACATTGATTAATATAAATTATAAGCAATGTTGGAATTTAATGTAAAATTTAGATTTGTACTTCTGGAATAGATGGGTCGTAGTATTCGCTTCGACCTGGATATTGAGGAGTAAAGGATTCTTTATTAAAAAGAAGAATTTCTTGTGGGGTAAAGAAAACACGGAAAACAGTTTCATTTTCCTTATCAGGATGAGGAATTACAGTCCAACAAACCTCCATCTGTATTCCCTGAGCTGTAAACTCCGGTGTCTTTACATAACCTCTATATGGGTGATGTTGAGACACTGAACCTTCAATTCTACATGGTTCAGTAGTAAGGGCAACGAATGATTTATTATCATCGTCAATTGGCATATAAATTTCTTGGGGTTTTGCGTTAGCTGAAAGACTGAAAATTAGTCCTAACGCTAATAGAAACTTCTTCATAATTATCCTTAAAAGTCGGCACAGTTACCTATTTCTATTTATACCGATTTCAAGGATAATTTTATATTTCTACAATCAAGTCTGGATTAAATTCTTTAAGGTTTTCTCGACCATATCCCTTTGGATTGCAGATAACACGAGTATCTCCAACCATGTAGTCAAAATTACAATGAGTATGTCCATGAATCCAAAGACCTTCCCAACCCATATATTGAGACATCTCAGTACTGAAGTAAGGAGTGATTAGATTATTCTTGAATTTTTCATGGACAGACCTAATACCCGGACAGAAATGAGTAACAACAACTCTCTTTTGACCTTCAGTCTCTTTTAATGCCCATTTAAGAAACTGTTCAAATTCCCTGAATAACTTCTTCGTGTCTTCGATAGTAAAAGCTTCTTCTTGAAATTCATAATAACCAGTAAACTTACCATCCCATTTTCTTATACCATGACGTATGTTATAGTCAGTAATTCCACGTTCGCATAATGTATCAATAAGAACTTGTGGCTGTGTAGCTGAAAACAAACTGAAGTCTGTCCACATGGTGCCACAGATAAAATGCACGTCGTCGATGACCTTTATGTCATTATCAATGTAACCTATATCCTGTAGGTTCTTTCGATGAACCATGAAGTTTTGTTTATAGTACTCATGATTTCCTGGTACAGTTATAACCGGAACTTCGATGTTGCTAACGAATTGTTCATATAATGAAGGTCTAGATGAGATGTCACCAGCAAGAACTACAACATCCTCGCCTTTATTATCATAATAGTGGAACTGCCCCTCCAGATGGAGGTCTGACATTATTCTAAGTTTCATTCAATTGTTCCATTAATAATCGTTTAACTAAAATATTTGGTTGTCTATATCTGTCAGTTTCCATAAATCCAATAGAAATACCAGCCTCAACTACAGCTCCAGACCTGCACATACCAGCATGGCAATGAACTATAACATTTGAATGATTATCCAAAGCTGATTTAAGGATATGGACAATCTCTTTTGCTTGTTCTCTGGTGAAGTTTCCTTCATAACCTTCTTCATCCTGGTCCCAAAACTTGAATTGATGTATTTCCTTGAATTTGTACTTAGGAAAAGGGAATCCTGACATATTTGGGTCAGTGATTTGAATTAGAACTGAGTTTGGGCCTGGGTCGTAATGAAACGCTCTTTTGATATTATCATACGAAACGTTTTCAATAAATGGTCTCATCATATTATTCTTCAACTTCTTCAGCTATAATATCTTCATCATAGCTATAGTCAAATAATCCTTCTTTCATTTCAACCAATATCTTATCAAAACACTCATCACATTGACAAGTGTCTGAGCCATCACAAAACTCAGATTGGTCCGTATTGGATGAAATTTGCTCTATTGTCATCATATATTTTTACACATACAACACATTTCAGCCAAACCCTCAAAGATTTAGCATTGTTGTATGCTATTGTTCCTACCCTTTCAGCTTCGTTAAAATCATCGGTTTCCAATAGCAAAATTGGTTCTTTTCCTGCTGCTTCATAGAAAACTTTAATCATGATTTATTATAACAAATTTCATAATAAAGATATACATTATTTTTCAGTTTGTTCTTCTGTTGTACCTTTATTTTCAACTTCTGTATCATTTTTGTCTTTTTTACCGAATATCGCGTCGAAATTATCTGTATAGGCTTTGCTCGGTACTCTTGAGATGATTGAATCTCCGGTTATATCATTCTTTGTTGCCATATTTTCTCCAAAATAAAATGCAACCGGAATCATCCGGTTGCATTGTTGTCAGACTTAAATGTAACTACTTTTATTTATAGGTTATTCCTTTGAGGAAGCCTTCTTAATAGCTTTAGTAGTTTCCTTCTCTGTTTCTTGAGCTACTACACCAAGCTTGTTAAGAAGGGCAGCTCCCTGTTCGGTATTTGAAAGACCTTCAAGCATCGAACCAAGTGCTACACCACCTTTGCTGGTCAGAACTTCAGACAAACTTTGAACACCGCCAGTTACCTCACCGGAGTTAACGATAATCTTGAGGTCAGCAGCTTCCAATGCCTTAGCATTTTCGATACCAATCTTCTCGTTAGCTTCAACTTGACGGACAGTAACCAGGTAGTTTTGGTAACCAACATTTTCGCCGATTTCTTTAGCCAATGTAATCTGAGTTTCAACAGGAGCCATAAGGATAGCAGTTTCTGCAGCACCTTTTGCTTCACCTTCAACTCGAATACCTTCAGCTGCTCGACGTTGAGCTTCCAAGTTACCTTCAGCAATAATAACTGTCTGTTCCTTGGTACCTTCAGCTTTAATAACTTGGGTACGCTTTTGTTCTTCAGCTTGAACGATTTTAACTTCTTTTTCGATGTCGGCCTTCTTAACTTCTTGAACCTTAACAACTTCCATCGACTTTTCAGTAGTTACCTTTTCTTGGGACTTGATTTCTTGAAGGGCTTGTTCCTTCGCGATACCAACTTCCTTTTCTTTCTCGGCTGTTCGAATACCAACGGCTTGTTGAGCTTCTTGAGCACGAATATCAACAGCTTGTTTTGCTGCAAGTTCTGCAGTTTGGGCTTGCTTAGTGTTTTCAGCTACTTCAATACGTGATTGCATCTCAATCAAGGACTTCTTCTTTTCCATGATGTTTTGAATCACCTTAGAGTCTTTGCTGTCGCGAATATCCATAAGTTCGATATTCTTAACTGTAGTAACACCCCAATGAGTAAGTTGTTCAGCCACTTCCTTGGTAAAAGCTTCACCAAACTCAGCACGACCTTGCATGATTTCTTCAATGTCTTTCGAAGCTAGAATAGTACGAGCAGCACCTTGTAGAATAGAGCGAAGCTGGTTATTTAGCTCTTGAACATTCGAAACTCTCTGAGCAGCAATGTTAGAGTCTGCAATACGGAAGAAAGCTTCCATATCAAGAACGAACGGCAATCTACCCTTGTCATAAGCATCATAACCTTCAAGACGCAGACTGAAGTTAGAAACTGGCAACTTAATAACTTGAATACCAATTACTGGAATCCAGCTTGGCCATTCATAATATGTGTTACCATCAGAGAGGTCCTTACCATACGATGTAGTCTTCTTTCGAGACTGCACAATATGAACCTCATTTGTGTTCACTACACGGCGCAGTGACACTACCCAGACAGCGAAGCAAACTGCAATCGCCGCCAGTACAAGACTTCCAATAAGCATAATCATTGTGTTTTATTTCTCCATAAAATTAAAATTAACTACTTTTCTTCTACTACATATTTTCCGGTTTCAATATCAAATCTTTCAACTTTTCCAGTTTCAATATTGAATCGGTCAAATCTTATCCCTAGCATATAGGTAACTTTTGCTGGTATTGGACCAGCAAAGATACCGTTAAATTCAGGAATAAAATCCTTTTGACACTTATCACACCACAAGTGTCCTTTGAATTCAGACCATTCACATTCATCGTTACCACAACTGCATGGACTGACTTCAAATTCTTTTGGTTTCTGTATATAGAACCAAGTTCTCTTTTCCAACTCAGGCATATTCATCTGCTGCAGTTGTATGGTTGAATTCAGAGTAAACAGTTCTTAATGTATATTCACTCAAATAATTCTTTTCCCAGAAACCTTTATAATCTGGCTCCTTACCATCGTAAAGTTTCATTGCAAGCCCAAAGAAAGAATAGCTTCTATATTTCTCAGCTGCATCCTTTCTTGTTGGTTCAGCTTTAATCAGTTCAAACATTTCTTCTGTTGCAGAAACTATTCCCTTCATTTCTTCAATGTATCGATTTTCAATAGCTTCAACTAAAGAAAGGTCATAATTTGATTCAACAATAGTTGACTTGATATCATCTAAGGTCTCATCAACGCACATGCGAGCTACGTCTCGTTCACGTAAGTCTGTATTGATATGGTGGCGAAGGTTGTACCAATTACACTTTGTCTTTACTCGAGTTCCATCCTCGAACGCGATGACGAAACCTTCCATACCACACATATTCTCAATTTGAGCTTCTATGTCTTCATAATTAGTCATTCCATCAAACTTCTTAACAACAGAAACGTTTGGGTTATCAATAGATAATAGAGAAGATGGCCATAGATTTTTATGTTCAACATATAAACCATTATACGAGTCTCTAACGGCAATTAAAGTCCATGTTGGTTTTTGACCATAATCGACAACAATTTTCCAGTCAGGATGGGTGAATTCCCAAATTGGGGATAATCCAACATCAAGAGCAATTTTGGTAAGAGCTCTTACACATTCTGGAGCCATCTCATTTGCTAGCTTAGCTACATCAGAATAGAAAGATTTCTTAGTCTTGAAATATACTTCTCCACCTATACAAACCGCAGTAATCATCGAGCCGTCTCGTTTTTCCAGAACTTCGAATGGTTGGTCCCAGTTCAAGTTGTGTACTTGAGTAGATTCTTTTTCATTGATGTTGAAAAACTTAGGAAAAGCCATAGAGATTAGCTGACCAGTGTCCTTACGGAATACATGGCCGCGGCATTCCAAACCCATTGGTTTAGCCCAAAGTTCTGGAGATGCAATCATATAACATGGAATAACAACATCAATTCCACCAACAGTTTCTTCCTTGAATTGAACTGTCTTGTCGTCTCGTAAATGGTCAAAATCACTTAGATGCATAATATTTTTCCTATTCCATCCTATATCAAGTGTCATGATAATCCTTTGATAAGATTATCTCTAAAAGATTCTACTTCCATATAAACCAAAATGTCATATTACCATTCTGCATATATCGTCATCTGAAAGAATTTCATATTTTACAGGAGTATTGATTTGAGCCTTATCTTTAGCAGAAGATGTCCAGCAATTTGGTCTATTATGTTCAGATATACCTTTCTCCTGAAAGAAAGTATGGTCTTTAATATCGCCATCAAATAAAATCTTGATGACAACTGATTTACCATGGCGAACATGTCTTGCAGCACCTTTAGATTTCTTAGACATTATACGAGTTGCCCACATATAAGCCGTTTTAAAATCTACCGCAGTAGTACCAGGAATATAACCTGGCTTGAGGTCTGAAGCTAAAACACCTTTGTATAAAGTAATCATAGAAGAATTATATAACAATTTCGATATTTTGTATAATTATTTTTGTCAAAAATAATTTGTACTTTAATTCTAAAAACTGTTATAATAAAACTCTGTTGGTAGCACGGAGTAGATATAGAGACTTCTACTTTACCATGTTACTGAGTTCAATTGACATTATTTCATCAAGTAATTCAGACTTAGATTTATTACTTGGCTTGATGTTGTAATCAAGTTTAGCAATACCAAGTAATTCAGTCTTATTCAAAGTTGACAAATAACAAGCTAATTCATTAAGATAAGTAACAATCATGATATCCCACCCCTATTTTAGATTATATTTTTACTACATTTTTCCAGTGACAAACGATTTCAGATTCACCACGACCAGTTAGATAACCAATAACATTAGATTTCTTCACTTTACCGGTTGTAACTACAGCGTTTCCACTAAATCTGTTTGCAAACCATGCTGCTTTACTCTTATCTGTAGTCCAACTAAAACCTTGCCAGTTGTTGTCACGAGTTCCACGATAAATAATGATTTCTTCCGGTAATTTGTTGAATTCTTCCAGTTCATGGTCGTTCATAAAGTTTTCATTGTCTGGCCGACTACAAAACAAAAGCTTTTCCCAGATATCATAATTCTGATATAGGTTTTCTGTATCAATATAAACTTGAGATAAAACTCTCCAGTATTCTTTATCGGTAGGGATTAGACCTTGAGCCACAACTTCATAGAATCCATTTACACGATAAGCTCGTTCATAGATGAATGGTATCAATTCATAATTTTCGGTTTTATAAGCCTCTTCAAGACGTTTCTTGGCTTGTTCATACCGATAATTACACATAGCGTTCAGATATTCTGAATGTGGGACGCTATAAACAAGAGGATGTTGAATGACTTTCCAGGTTCCCATTGGAAACAAATATTCTTGTAAGTCTGGATGTAAGTCTTCGACTTTATTAAAAATTTCATCAGGATTGAAATTCATCATTGTTTTGTCCTATACTTTCCAAAGGTGTCCCAATAAGGAAGGTTTCGGTCTACATCTTCCCATTTATCATCCGGATGACGGAACCTGTTATAAACTTGGATGGTTGCATTACCAATTAGCCATTTCATAATGAGTATAGCATGCTTTTGTGGTAACTCAATAAGAACAACATCTTTGCTCTCGATGCTATATTCCAACGGGTCAAGTTCGTCTAACATTCCAATGACGTCCTCAAAACCATTATCATCTACGTTCTTCACCTCAAGAAAAAAGTCCTGTAACTTAAATTCTAGCACCGAAGTGCGAGACTTTAAAAGCCACAGGACTTTATGGAGATTCTTACTCATTATATAAATACCTCATCAATTACGATAAGGTCATTATATCAAAGAATTGAATTTATGTAAACATATGCTTACTACTCTTCCTCAACAATATAGATTTTTGATTTATCCATTAATCTTCACCACCTTTCAACAGGAACTTGTTAGAGATTGCCTTGAATGTAAAGTTGCTGTCATGCGACTTAAACACTAGACCTTCTCTTACTTCGTTGTTGATACTTGCTCCATCAGCGAAAGATAGCATTTCTTCAATGTTGTTGATACTAATGTCACTAAGATTAGTTTCAAAGTAAACAACAGGAACCCAATAGATATCAACACCAAAATCCACTCTTAATCTATTAATGATGTTATGTCTCTCATCGGGAGTCATATATTTTTGTTTTTCGATATCCCAAATATCGAAGACATAGAACTTATGTTCACTGAAACCTTCACGGTTGCCTTGGATTCCAGGTCCCATGAGTTCTCCTTGGATAGCCATAGGGTACCCATAATCATATAGAGCTTGAATCAAACCAGAATTCTTGGCAACATCTACATAAGTATTGCCTTCCTGGTCTAACTTAAGGTTCATGTTTCTTGAGCATACACCTACCTCAGTCTTACAATCGCTGTGGTCAAAACCAAATTCATGGTTGTAGTATACAGTCATAGAAGAACCATCAAGCTTAAGGGTTACTTCATACTTTTCATCCTTATGCTTTTCGAAGATGTCTCGTACCAAGTTTTGGCAACGTTCTTGGTCAGTTTTACGGATAAAACTAGGGAAAGAACCCCTAACCTGACCTGCTAATTGACCAGGAACAGGCTTCTCATATTTCTGGATACCTAAAGCTTCAGTTACATCTTGTCCTTCAGAAACATTTTGAATATTTCCATCAATATGGTCAATATAATATCCACCATTTTCTGAATATTTAACTGGCATAATCAAACCTTGTGAAACTTGACCACGTAGCTTGATTGTTCTGAGTCTGGCACCAGGAACTCCATTGTATTCCTTTGGAATTCCACCCTTAGACAAAAACGGCGCAACTGAGTCAGGTACCCAAGAATCAATTTCAAAGTAGACTACAAGGTCTCCAACATTGAAACCGTTGTCGATTGCCGTTACAACCCACCATCCACCAATTCGAGCCTTTACAATCTTGTCAGCTCCTTCAATTGGTTGGATTTCTTCAATTACACGAATTGTTGCAAGCTTACGAAACTTTGGCTCAGGACTAGGCAATCCATCGTCATATGGAATACCAAAATATTCACCTTCTACCGTACCACGTTCTTCATCTACTTTAATTTCCATCATTTTCCTCCATTATTTAAATATAATTCACACTGTCTAATAATATCAACTTCAAACTTCTTGTCGTTCAATAATCTGTTTCTTGGGGAAGGATGTGGAAGTTTGAAATGGTCTATATTCAACTTATTCAAAACTTCAGAAACAGTATTCCCAAGAGCTAAAACTTTATTATAATCCTTTATTGAATAAATTGATACAACATTTATATCATTTTTATTTGGGGTTTTTGAGACATATTCAATTATATTCATGAAAGAATAATACTGAATACCAAGTATATCCATCCACTTATTAAGTCTATCAAGTGTCGAATTCCGGGCAACCCTAATCCTAGCGGATGGATTAAGACCTACCACTATGACTTTAGGATTGCTTGAAGGGGAATAATTCAAGGATTTTCTTACCGGATGGGAGCTTCAATTCGTACTTCAATAGGTTTTCTCTAACCCATTCAATACCAATCAATTCTCCATCTGGATAGAACTTATCGAGGAAATTTGTTAATTCATCAAACTGTTCATCTGATAGGACATCAAACAAAAAGTCTTCAACATCATCGTAGAACGGTGAATATTGAGAATTAATTATTAGACCAATTGTTATGCCAGTAATTAGGGATATTACTGATGAGATGATAGTAAACATTTATTTCTTAAAAATGTGTCTAATTGCTTGTAGAATTATTTCATCTGCTTTAACTATATCTATTACTTCAACATAACCGTCTTCATCAAGTTTACCAGAAACGAATTTTCCATCAATCAAGGCTTTGTATACGTCAAACTCCCAGCAAGAATTACCAAATGGCCTCTTACCGGAAAACATATCCTTCTCATCCCAGAGAGTTTCCAATAGTAATAGCAGATAATTCCTAATTGTATCAAATCCGTTATCAGAATTGAACTTGAACTCAAGAATTTCTTCGATTTTTTCCGGTGTTAAATTCATAATATTACCTTTTTAATCCATCCTAGCATTTGCTGAACATGCAATTCCATGTTTTTGGAGAACTAATGCATACTCTAATGCACCAGAATATTTGACGTCCATGTTCTGAGTAGAATGGTTAGAAGGATTCCAAACCATATAACCCTTACCCATAATATTCTTTTCACAAACTTTCCTGACTTCCTTACCAAGAGGACTGCGACCATCTACATGGATAATAACCCAAGCGAAACCGCATGGATAAAATTGTTCACCATACTTTTCGATGTATTGTTCAGAACCCTTCTTAGCTGCTTCTTTTGCTTCGTTGTGGATTTCAAGAAAATTCATGATTTAATATTCCTCAATAAATTATAACGTAGGATAATTATAATTTATCTCAGAATTTTTGTATACTTATTTTTGATATTTTTCTTCTGTAATTATAATTAATTCTTCAATATTACAAACCAATTCGCCACTAAAAGTCATATCATCTTCTACTTCTTTTCCATCTTGGTCCATATGTGACAGAGTACTTGGCTTCCCACCACCTACTCCATACAAAGCAAAAATCTTACTCATTTCAGCATGTGGTTCTATGTCATGGTCAAGTGACGCAACCATAGCCATATCATAAATCTTATTGAAGAATTCTCTACCAGACTCTCGGTGATAATGAAATTTCATTCTGTTAGAATCATCATCCCACCATTTGGAGAACATCTCGTCTCTAGACTTCTTACGATTCTTAAGATGTTTTGTTAGTTGAGTAACTTCAGGCCATTTAGATATCTTACCAAATTCTCCATTAGTAAGAATTTGATATTCTTCATCAAATTTGGCAATCATTTCTTCGATAGATTCAATAAAGGTAGTTTTTGGCATATTAGAAATACTTACTTAAGTTGGAAACAGTATCACATGAAGTGTCATCTACTTGTCTAGCAATCTTGCGTTTTGATATTAAATGTGGGTTTTCTTTCAACCAACAGTAAACACCGAATTGACACAAACCGACTTCTAAACCATACACTTTTAAGTTGTTTTGCTCATCTTTGAACACTTTTTTGTTGTTTATTTCATAGTTATGGAAGAACTGGTGGATAGTGATATGATTCAACAACGTGGACTGGTTATCTCTCAACCAGACTACCATTTCTCCATACTTTCTTTTACCGGTATAACTGTCAAAGATGTAGTCAAGAGATGATCTTGCTCCAGGACCAGGTGCACAGAATTCCTCATCATGTTGGAACGGAAGATACGGATTGACTGAATTAGACGTGGCGCAGTGATAACCATAATATTCACCAATGCCTGGTTTTGAAGTCAAAATACCATACATATCCTTTAGAGTAATAGCGTCGTTTTTTATCCTTTCGAACGTTCCATCTGATTTCCAAGATGCAATCCATTCGATGATATCCGATAAGGAAGCTTCTCTATCTGGTTCTCCATACTTATTTCTACAGAAATTTCTTGCAGCTGTTTGCAAAGATGTATGGAGCTCGGTAGTACCATAAAATTTCTTCTTTGCTTTCTTTGAGATATCAATCTGAGTCTTGATGTTATTCAAATACTCAATATCACCAGCATCTATTCGTTCAAAATCGACATGAGCCTTCTTGTAGTCCTTAATGCCAGTGACAATTTCATGAATACCTCTAGCGCCATAGAAGTGGGATATAATTGTGTTACCAATCTTATTATCCATAGATAGAGAATCAACTGTTACGATGTTCTCAATGATGTATCTCATACGGTCATCTTGGAGAATATTGAAACCAAAGTATTCAACATCTTCATCAAGAGCTGGGTCATCTACAGGAGGGTCGTATCTGTCACGTAGATTGAATTGATATTCAGTTCGTTCATTAACTTTTATTAGGAATTGTTCAAACTCTTCAAGTCTTTTCTTATTCAAATTGTTCGATAGCATGCCTTACGTTTTCTTTTTCAATAAACGGTGTGTGAATTCTAACTACTTTTAGCCAAGGACATAGGTTCTCGATGATACTAGCTTGTACGTCGTCATCCTCAAAGTGGATTCCAATTTCCATGCCATGTCTTTTGAGGTAATTAAGAGTATTGGCCTTATGTTCACCAGAAGATTCTCGAGTTTTATTCTCCCATTCAAGAGGATTGTAAAACACAAGATTATCAATATCTTTACTATGAAGCATAGCTTCAGTTTCTGGTTTCTCCTCATAGGACCTACCAGTTACAATGATGTCGTTCTTATCTGGTTTAAGGCCGTTTAGATATTTTCCCAGATAGATTACACCATCAATGTCATATGAATTAATCATTTAATTCCTTGAGAAATGTCCTAGAATTAGGCATGGTTTTTGAAAAACTTCACATACTTTTTCGAAGTGGATAACTGGAAATTGTTTCTTAAGTTGTTCGGCAAGAACCCACATCATTTCATTCTGTTCCTTACGGAAACCGTGAAGTTCTACAGCAATTTCCTTAACATAGTCGGGAAATGTGTAGTCCATCAAGATACCATATTCTCCACCTTCAATATCCATTTTAACTAAATTTGGTTTAATCTTATCAAGTTCAGTATAGAAATTAAAAGCAACAACATCAATTTTTAATTTTCTAGTGGATGGATTAGTTGAACCAGAACAAGCAGATTTCTTACTCTTACCCATATAAAAAGAAATTCCAGGTTCATTTGTTGCAATAAGAGCAACTTGATGAGCTAAAACTATTTTATTACTATCGACTTGATCGAGATTTTTCAATAAAACTGAAAAATTGAATTCTTCAGGTTCGTATGCAATAACTTCCCTTGCACCACCTTGAACTGCTCGTGCTGTGAATGAACCAATATTCGCTCCACAATCCATAACGACTTTGTTTTCAAACGTCAGAGTTGGATAATCACCAGTACCTTCCTTAATCATATCGAAGTCGGAAGTATTTGGTCGATAGAAAAGGTTGAACTTCTTACTAAATTGAAGTTCAACCTCTTGAACGTTTAAATCCTTATCATAATATTTGTACATTTCACTTTATCCATAATTAAAAAGACAATTCTATTATAATGCAAATTAGATTTAAAGTACATATTTCTTATACAGAATTATGTTTTCTTGTGATTTCAGTCCATTCACGGTTTGCCAATGCTTTACATTCTTCATAAGCATCTTGAATCATCATCTGAGTTGGTGGAGTCTTTTGTGTAGATGCAGAAGGTCCACGAAGAGAACCGACCATACCCATTTCACGAGCTACTTGAACGTATCTAATAGCATCGATAACTACACCAGCAGAATTTGGAGAATCTTGAACAGATAAACGTGCATCAAAAATTACTGGCGCGCCGCCAAAACCTTCTGCCTCAATACGGAAATGAGCAACCTTATTATCTCCGTGATAGGCAATATAAGAAGAAGGACCAGCATAGATACCGTTCTTTGGAACTGGAATTCCACGAATATCATTCTGTGAACGAATCACGTTTTCCTTGGAGATTTTCTTTGAGGCCAAACGACTCTGGTCCATCATGTTCAAGAAGTCAGTGTTACCACCGTGGTTGGTTTGTTCATGGAACTTTACCTTCATACCACGATTAAAGAACAATTCTTGAAGGGCTTGAGACATTACAGAAGCACCAAGTTGGCTACGCATGTCGTCCCCGATTGCTGGAATTCCGGCTTCTTTCAAACGGCCTTCCCAATATGGGTCAGATACAATAAAGACAGGAATACAATTTACGAAAGGAACCTTTGCTTCCAAACAACCTTCGATATAGAATCTTGTTGCCGTTTCAGAACCAACTGGCAGATAGTTAAGAACTACATCAACATCGTTATCAATTAAATCCTGAACAAACTTTTCCTTTGTAAGTTCTGGGTCCTTTGTTGGACGGAATGATTCATCTTCATCCCATGTCAGCATATGAGGTGCAACACCATCAAACAAAGCACCACGCTTTACTTTAACACCTTCCAACATGTGATTGTAATAATTCTGAATATCGGAAGTTGTCAATAAATCAATTGCACAATTTGGTTTCGCTTGAAGGGCTTCAGATAATGGACGACCAACCTTGCGTTTATCAATATCATAAGCCAGAACGAAACTAATATTTCCTGCTGTATAACCACCAATGTCCGCAAAAGCAAGACCATCCGTACGACCAGTTGCTGAATATAATGCAACACCTTCAACTAGAGACTTTGCGCAGTTACCTACACCAATGATTGCTACTTTAATTACATCTTTCATTACTTTTTACCTTTATTTCAGTTGTTTCGTGATTTTCTTGAGACCACAGGCAGAATTTTGTTTCGTTTTAGAAAGTAGCTGCCCTAAAAACTCATAGAAGTATTTATAATCACAGAAGAGAACTATATTAAAAATTTTTCAAACTAATTGTGGTGGGTGTGACAGAATTTGGTTTATTATCCCAATAATTCCATTTATGATGGATTGGGGCTAGATGAACACTCTTTGGTCTTTCCATATAGTCTTTCATATAGGACAAAGGTGATATTGTATACCATTCTGTAGGCCACTTAATAGTTTCCCACTTATTACTACTGCACATTTCAGACAGATAATAGGAAAATACACGAACTACTTCCTGTCTTTCTTTTGTTGACCCAAAGAATGGAGTTCCTTCAAAGTAACCAGTTTTTGGTAACCTACGAGACTCATCCTCAATTGGCAACGGAAATACTATTTTAATCTTTTTTCCTAATTCTTGTAAACTTTTTTCATAGGATTTTACGAGCATTTCGACATATTCAACAACATTAAAATTTCTCATTATATGATGTCGAATATCTATGTTTCCGTAGTATGAAATGATAGTGTCTATTGAATCAAGGTCAAAACCATGGTCCAGTATTTCCTTTTTAATGGACTTCTTCAATACACCATTGAGTGTTCTTCCATCTTTACGAAGAACCATTGACTTTCCGTCATAAACGGAAAAAGCATGAGAATCACCAACAATCAGTGAATTGAGTTTCAAATCTGCTTGGGTGAAATGAGGAATTGTTTTACATTTTTCGGTGACGGCATCCCAATTAACGTTTCTCCAATAATCCTCACAGGACTTAAGTCTGCCTTTGCACAGTGTTCCATAATCTGGCATTGGAATATCCAACGAGATGAGTTCAACATTTGGATTTACTGTAATGATTCTCTCATAGAATTTCGCTGATTCTTCTGATGCACCACCGAAGAGATTCAGAGTACCTTGAAACTCCATTGAGTGGTATAGATATACCCTATCAAAGTGGTTCCAGGATTGATTCTCTGTGATGACAGTTACGTCGAAGCCAAACTTATTCTTTAATTGACAGGCCCAAAGATGGGCCCAACCGGCCTTATGTGAATATCTTGATGATGAGAGATTTCCGCCTACGAGAGTTATTGCTACTTTCATTAATTACAGTACTTCCTCGGATTATGTTGAACTTCATCCTTCGCGAAGTTCATGATTGATGCTATGTATGAATTTTTCATTTCTACTATAAAGGTATTCTCGTTTATATCACCATTATAGAAGCGTTGCATGATTTTTTCCCAATCAGAAAACATATCAGCTTTATGAGACTCTACGTTCTCGTCCCATGGTTTTCCTTTTAGAATTTGAGTAGTTAGCCTATTTACAGCTTGGGCCATTTCTTGTACGGTTGGCTCTTTCTCATCTGGCGGGTCAAATCTTCCCATGATAAACTCCTTCTCAAAATGACATTATATACTAAGTTACAACCACAGTCTTACATGTGTTCCAAAAACTTCATCTGTAGACACTATTAGAGTTTCAACGGTTGTTTCATATGGATATCCGTTAAGATGAGCCCAAGCTTCTGATTTATCTTTTGGTGGGTCACCCATTAGACTATGAGTACAGGTAACTTCAATGTCACCTTCCTTCTCTTGAATTTTCTGAAGCTCTTCAATTAAATCTGATATCTTCATTTTCAGTAATATCCTCTACTTTAGCGTCCCGAAAGAAATTGATTGTTTTGAACCTATCTGAATGACTCATCAAATGAGGATTTCCAGCGAGACTTTCATAATGCCGCTTAACTTGAACTTGAAGGACAACTAATTCTCTCCTGAAAATACCAGCTCGTTTTGTTCTAAATCGAGTTTTTCCTGTTAGTTCTTCTTTAACTAACTTATAATTTAGCATTAGTTATACTTTCAATAGTATATGAGTTTGGGACGAACACAACTGTTTTAATTGGAAGTACTTCTGAATAATTCATTTCCAAATTAAAAGCAACTGCAGTCTCTGTAGTTTTTAAATGATTTGACATTATGTAATAATATTCACCAATCATAAATAATGTTCTAGGAGTAATTTCGTCTATTGACTTATTTACACCATCAAAGCTAGATGCGATTTTCATTATTTACTCCTATTTGTCTTAAAGATTTGTTGAAGTTTATTGAAAATCCATTCGTCTGGGTCTCCAGTCCTTGCCTTAGCAACACCGTATGGCATGTCATTAAGAAAGTAATTGTATAATCTATCTAAAAGCCTGTCTTCCAGCTTTTTCTTTCCTCTGGCATATTGGGCTATACGTAGAAAATCAATCGTACCAAACTCTCTTGACATGTCAACTAGAACTGGCATAGTTATCCGTTAATTATTGAGTTAATATCAACCAGTTTAACAACGTCTACAAACTTTTGTTTAATAGTATCATATACTTCTTTTGATATGCTAGTCAAAGTTTCATCTGCACTTAAATCTTCCCAGAATACCCATCCAGCGCTGGAAGAATTCATATCAATGCTATTCGTATTGTAACGAGCATCATCGATAATTCTAATACAATCGTATTGAAGTTCTCCATCCACTATGGTTTTAAACTTATAAAAATCCCACATTTTGCGGTCAGGAAAAGATTGATGGATGGCAATATATGAGTTTTCATACTTTTTAAGACTGTTTAAAGCCTCATCTTTATTAAGCTTTTCCAACTCAATTTTTAATTGATAAATACGATTTGAATGTTCACTAATTTCATTATTAATTTGTTCAATCGTTTTCATGTTATTCTCCATAATGTAGTAATTATATAAAAATTTCTAATTAAAGTACATCATTTCTTTGTATTCTTGTCTGCCCAATCGAGGTCCAAGTCTTCCTTATATTCTCGTTCGAGGTATAGATGGAACTTAGGAATTTCAATATCCTCAATAGACATATCACCAATGTCGTATGACAAAGTAACATGTGGTTTATATTCAGGATAATCAAATGTTGCACCATGTTCCTTCATTAAGTACTTATGTCTCTTTATCAAACCATCACAATCAAGTTTGAGAACTAGACAGTTCTTTCCTCCCTGAGAAGGCCAAATTTCCAAACTTTCAACTTGAGCCGAATATGGGTTCTTATAGTAACCTTCAGGTCTGAAATTAGGTAGAAACTTCCTAGAATACAGGATAGTCACATGGAACTTATTCATCGGAATTACGTTAGGAACATCAATATCTTCAGCAAACTTTGCCAGTCGTTCTTGGCTATTTTTACCAAATCTTGCTCCACAATAAGTTCCTGTTTTATCGGTGGATTCATTTACTTTATTAATTGTGAATCCAATATATTCTAGAAAAGTTTTCAACATCTTGTTCCTATTTAAAAATGATTAGTGCTGCTAATGTTAATTGAGAAACGAATCCAACAAAGTGAATCAACACGCTCACTAAGTCCTTCATTATGATTGACCTAAGAGTCATTATCGATAAAGATAGAAGGACAAATAAGTAGATATCCACATTTGGCAGGTGTTCAGTGACACCTGAGATATAGGCATACATCGTAGGGATGAACGCTGCATGTAAAATTGCTATTGACATTAGAGACAGAGTTCGTTCTGACAGACTTGTCAGAGCTGTCCATAAATTATGACCAAACAACTGCAGGCGTTTTTCCAAAACTTCAATTGGTATAGTCTTCATAATAAATCTCCTAGTTAGAAACTTCAATCACGTTATAAATTTGGTCATTAGATATTACTTGTTGAATTTTATGATATTTATTATATCCGCTTTTACGTACAAATTGTCCAATAGACATAATAATAAATTCTTCACCGTAACAGGATAACGGTCTATAGGATGGTTGTGCACAAGTAACGGTTGAAAAATTACTTGGTGGTGCAATTGGTCCTACGGGCGACGGACTCTTGGAATTTGCTGAACCTGCTGCATATCCAATTGCTCCACCAACAACACCACCAACAACGCCACCAACCAATGCCCCAGTTCCTACTCCTACTCCTCGTTTTGCTTCAGCAGTAAAAGGCATCATAATTAAAGCTAATACAAATAAAATCTTAACCATTATATTCTCCTAAGGATGTTCATAAAAAATATGTTTACCAATCTTTGCTAACTTCTTGTATTTCCAACCAGGATTTACGTAGTCAGCGTGATAAAACTCAGCATTCTCAAGTGAAGATAGTCTTTCTCCTTCAAGTAAAACTGCCTTTGCAACTTCTCTTGCTTCATTATAAGCTACTTCATTTCGCTTCTTTAAAGCCTTTGGTTTATCACAATACCAAGAGAACTGACAAACTACACCATTCTTTTGATATACTACTTTACAAATGTCATTTGGAAAATTACTTGAATTCGCTCTGTTTATAGTAACTTGCGCGATTGCAATCTTTCCTTCTGCGTTTTCTCCAGTTGCCTCATAGTAAATATTCTCTGTTAGGCAATCTAGTTGTCTATATCTTTCCTTAAGAGTAATATAGTTTTGATTAGTTTCATCAGCCTTGATTCGGTTGTATTGGATTGTTGTTATCTTATCTATTGCAAATACAACAACGAGTACTGCGATTAATGAAATGATAACATTCTTCATTCCGTCTCCTCATGGTTATTTTACTTCTAGACACTCAAACTTAACCGTCTTGCTTGTTGCGTTGGTTAATTTAAGAGTCTTATTTCCTTCCTTTTGGCATTGTGCCAATGTTGAAAAGCCTGTTATTGTAACGGCAGATACAGCTTCATAGTCTGCCATAATACCAGTGTGAAAGAAAATCAATAAGACAAAAGTGCTCATACAACGTTCTCCATCTTACCGGTTTCTTTGTTGAGTACTTTGAGCACTTTATTCAGCATATGCTCAGTAATATATGGTTGCCGAACGAAAATTATTCCGGCCCGGTCAATCACTTCTCCGTTACCTATCTGAGAAAGTTGAGTCTTATTTGTGGCTGGTCTGACAATTCTACATGTAGCAGAATCTTCTTTAACATGAATGACTTCCCGCAATCCGCCTTGAGAAGCTCCTTGCATCTTAACGATGTCACCAACCTTTAGGTTATCTTTAGCCCAGTCTTCTCGCCTATCCTCAAGTTCAGCTTGGACTTTTCGTTTTTCAGCCAATTTAATTCTGGCTGCTTGTTCAGCAGGGGGAAGCTTCTTAAACCATTCCTCTGTCTGGAAATTTCTTTCCCACCAATCAAAAAATAGTTTCATATTAATTCAACCATATATGAGTTTTGCAATTGTTTCGCCGTTATATGTAAAGTACTTTGAACCTTGCATTACAATGACGTCAAGTTTGCGAGGAGTCATACCAACAATTACAGATTCTTTACCGAGAATGTTAATAGTTTTGCCAAAGTCAGATTCTTTCAGACCAATCAGACTATGGTTTCGAATAAAATCACGTTTCCACTTTGGGTTACCAATAATTTCTTGGCCGTCTTCAGTTACAGACTTTGTTGCGGCGTTGATTTTGGATGTAAACGTTGAGTTTGTGTAGGAGATATCTCCTAGTTTGATATTGATATCATACTTTGCTCCAATCTCATCCAGAGCCTTCTGGATGTCGGAACGAATATCAGTGAAATGTTTTGGTTCAAATTTGGTAATCTTCATGATGTAAAACTCCTCAATGTTTATAAAGTAAGAACATTATAAACAAATGAGGAGTTTTTGTATACAAAAATTTTAAAAATAATTAAATTTTTATGTAATTTTTGCCATCTTTTTTCCTTCTTTTTCCATTATTTCTAATGTACCATACATCTTAATGGAACCTTTAGTGTGTGAATTATCCGGTGTTTCTTTAGTGGTAAAACCAACACTAGACTCAAAATGATTAATATAGTGAGTTTCTCCCTTGTATTTGATAATCCAAGGAGGAATGCTTTGGTCTATATTGTGAGCCTTATTATAAGTGAAAATAATAGGACTGCTCATTATGGCCTCCACAACTTGAAGTTACTCATCAACTTCTTTTGATTCTCATCAAGTGGTTCCGTCGTTATGGACGAGTAACCCATATCATTATCAGGTTCGAAGAACTTATGATAACGTATGTTGTGAGTATCTAAGTAGTTGCCAATAGACTCTAAGTGAGAAGGTCCTTTAGCTTCCAATAAAATTAAATATGGAACCTACGTTGGTTCAAGAAATTCTGCTCCCGCTTGCATAGCAGAATGGCAGGCTTGAACCATTTGATGTTGAATAGGTAAATCTTTTCTAATAAAAGTATATGTTCTCATTTTGTATCCTTTGAAATTAATTGAAAAATGTTTATAGACAATTAATCTTAAGGAGGTTCATTAATCTAGCGCGTCATGATTTTTCCTTTCTTGAATTGGTCGACGGAAAGAAACTTTTGAAACATTGTTCAATATAATTAAGTTAGACTCAGTCACACTTTTTACTAATTTTCTTAGAGTGTAGTAATAAATCTCGTTTGGTCTAAACAAACGTCTATCTGCACCAGTTAAATATGGAACATATGGGAAGTCTTTTCTTAACGCATCCAAACTCTTATATTTCTTTGATAGGTTATTGTTGTAGCAATTGTATTTAGTATGGCAGTTACTAATTTCTACAGTATTATTATCGTAATAATATTTAAAATCACAATTAACAATAAGAGTTCCGGAAAACTTTAAATTGTTATAATCATCATTCTCATACTTGTCCCAATAATCATGAAAGTTTTTACAATTAGGATACACGTTAACAATATTTCCAGACTTGCAAATTTCAACTGCACATCCAGCTGATTTCAATACATCAATTTTTGGTATATGTTCCATATTATTAACTTTCTAAAGTTCAAACGTCTTGTTTAATTCAAAATCATCCTGAGGGCCCGACTTATTTATAATTTCAATAACTGATTCTATTAAATCTTCAGGCACAACAAGGTCATTCTCAATAATTTGTGCTAATTGCCCAAATGTCATGCCATTGTCATTCAGAATTGTTATACCAACAGAAGAACCTTTGTAAATTCCCGATTCAATTTTAACTATAAGATTTTGAAACCTATTGCCAGTGGTTTCAAATCCTAGATGTTTAGCTATTGCAATTGGTAATGTTCCACCTTGGCCGTCATAAGAAACCATGTCGGAATTTTCATTTTCAACTTTTATTACATCACACTTAGGATAGAATAAGTCACAGGCTACACCAAGACAACAAAACTCTTCGGAATCATCCGGCAACTTTGTGTGAAGGGTTCCAGTGCCTTGTTTATATTTTCCTGAGCGAAGTGCTTCTACCCATTCTTTCCTAGCTTTATTCATAATGTATCTGCCTCAGTCTTATCGAAACGAACTTCAACGAATACCGGTAAGAACAGGCTAGTGCTACCATCAGAAGCCTTAATGATTTCATTATACTTGATAGCGGCAATCTTACCGATTGGCTTATTTTCCCAGTATTCTTTACGTTGTGCGTCAGAAATACCAGTTCCTACGTTAACTTTGACTTTACCGTCTGCTGATTCACAACAGAAGGCACCAACCATACCTTCATATTTACCTCTACCTTCTTCGACTCCAGTAATCAGAAGGTCACATTCCAATTCAGCTTTAAATTTAATCAAAGACTTAGAACGCTTATCTTCCCAAGGAGCATTGATATCCTTCAAAATGATACCTTCGTATCCTTCAGATAAGTATCTACGGAACTCAACCTGAGCTTCTTCAAGGTTCTGGACTTCTTTAGTCTCTATTACTTGAATTGTTATATTGTCAGTTGTTGCCAATTTCAACTCAGAAAATCTCATTCCATATGGAAGTTGGAAATATCCAGATTGGAATTTGTTATATGGAATCCAATCCCAAATTACAAAGTAGACTCGTTTAGCTTCTTCTGGAGAAATTGTTCCACGGTTCGCCTTTGTTAGAATACCATTACCTTCCTTACGAGTCATTGGCTTAGTGAAGTCTTCATTCCAAACCATTAGTTCTCCATCGATGACAATACCATTACCATCATCATGAGCAAAACTTAAAGTATCGTTTGAACCGATAAGAGTATATAAAGCGTGGTCCAATTTACCTAAAATATCCAGTGGTTTTCCGCTTCGAGCAAAAAAATCAACTTGTCCGTTGTTGATGACTGCGTTACAGCGCATCCCATCAGATTTCAGTTGAGCATAGGCTGGCCACTTCAGCTTGTTAATAAGCTTCTCATGATACCCTGAAGCAAGCATGCACGGCCATTCAGGAATCAAATCAGGCCAAATCTTATTAACTGTAGAGATTGATACTCCACAATCTAAATCCTTAGCAATGATGAGTTTAATAACTTCAGCATCAGCTGAATGTACTGATGATAAAATTTTACGCAGATGTTCGACACCTGCGTTTCCTGTTAATTCACGCCTTGACAGTCTTTCAAGCTCATTGATTGCCAGCTCTAATGATAGCGGCTTTTCAGGTGAGACAAATCCTGGAATATTATGGGCGTATTCAGGAATTTTCCGAATATAATATTGTTTGAGAGGATTCAGTGCAGCCTTGAAGACTTTCTGTAGAAGGTCATCGCTTGCAAAATCCTTTTCCCTCTTAAGAACACCCTCTTTAAAGAGACGAGAATTATCCGTACGAAGTTCTTGAATAATATTGTATATCATTTAACTTCTCCAGTAAAAAAGGGGATTAAGAATATTGTTTTTCCTGTCAAATGGTTGACGTCACCATTAGCCCCGTCCCAAGATACTACACCCTTCTGATTGAGCCTATACAAAATAATATCACCAAAATGTTTTGCTTCAAATAAGCTCAAATCAGGAATGTTATTTCGACAAACTTTCATGAATGCTACAAGTTCTCCCTTGAGAATATGAGCCTTAGCTTCATCCATCCAAGTATCTCCATTAACAATCATGTTCATAGAGATGAAAATTTCTGGATGAGACTTAGCAAGCTGTACGGCTATCGCATTACCATTAAAATCACCTGAAGAAAGAATGTCAATTACTTTGTTTGTGACCATGTTCATAATATATCCTAATAGTTGGTTAGGAGAGCATACAGAAAGAATAACAATGCTATGATTGTTATTACATAGAGAACCCAGTTGTTTTTTACTTCTTCTTTAAAGAAACTTTTCTTTATTTCTGGTTTTAGTTGATTTTTAAATCTCTGTCGAGCAACTTTACCTGCCATCTTAAGACCAAAATTTGAATGAACAGTAGCAAATGAAATTACACCAATAAGACCATCTAAAAGATATAACCAATAGAAAGCCCAACGAAAAAACCAAAGTTTGATGTGTTTCATAATAAATTCCTACTCAATTAATGTAAGATAATTATAACAAATTCATGAATTAAAGTACATCAAAATAAAATAAATTTGATTGCTGCTATTAGCAATATTAAGAAGAAAAAGAATTTTAACCAAAAATATATGAGCAATGCTCTATAAGTATTGAGGATATTACACTCCTCAGGTGTTCTTTCTTCTGCTGGCTTAGCCTTAATAATTTTTATGATTACTTCTTGGAGAGTTGACATGTTACTTCCACCTTGTGCTGTCTTGGATTTCTTGCTCAGTAAATGCGCCGCCCGACTTATCTGGGTTAAGTTCCCAATTTGTGTCAGTTACCTTTTGTTCAACGCTTTGGATTTTACGTTTATTATACTCAAAGAAACCATTTAGGATATCTTCAATAGGCCAGCGACATTTAATAATTTGTCCTCTAGAATCAATAACTACAACAGCACATTGTGTGAGTTTTAAGTCTCCCATGGACTCGTTGTCTTTGAATCGGTCATAATCATCTAGATGATTATAATGTTCTTCTTCAATATAGAAGTTTTTATTGTTTCGTGTGATTTTCTTTATAGACATTATAATCCAATTCTTTCTACTTTCAGATTTTGTTTCATTACTTCTGCTCGGGCCCGACGTTTCTCATGAGCAATTTTCCAAGCATCTTCACTAAGAACACACCAATTAGTGAAATTATAAGATATGTCAGAATGCGCGATTCTTCCAAATTTGATAAAACCAGATTCATTCCACCGTCTGGCAATATCAAAATCTTCTTGATTCATTCTGCGCCCGTCGATTTTACCACCATAATCTACTTCAACAGTTTCAAGATATAAAAGAAGACTAATTTCAGCTCTTGTCATTTCCATTATTTCTTCTCCTCAAATCGGCTTGTTCTTAATGTTAAACTTTCAAGTATTCCTAAGGAAGAAACTTTCATATTCCTAGCAGCGAACCCAAACCCAGCATCCCAGTTATTCGGATGCCTCCACCTGAGCAAGTTCCAAGGTTTCATCTTTATACTGACTATCTGACAGTCACTAGTTACTATGACGGAAGGTCCGAGGAGTTTGTCAACTCGCTTTAACATTTCATCACCCCTCATGACTTCTTCCCATTCAGTGTGTGGGAGACGATGGCTCTTAAGTCTGCCTCCCAATGCTCTATCCGTCTAGACATTGGTGTTTCAGCACGGTAGTTATATCCTTTAAGAACACACCCAAAGACAATCTCTTCCAGCTCATCCCGCGTCATCGTCACCATATCGGTGGAGGCTTTGTTGGCTTTTTCCGCCCTGTAACGTAAGATGATAGAGTGAAGTATGTCTATATCTTCTGCTAGATAAGGTGGCTCTTCCCCATTTGAGTTATCCCATTGCTGGACGAGGGCGTTTGCTGCTTCTATAAGATGCTTATATTCATCCTGTGGTATCGTTACTGTATCGGTGGGACGCTTGAGAACTTCTAGTTTCCTGAGATAAGGCTCAGGTATTTTCCCTTTCAATGCTTCGATTGTTGCATCTATCCCTTGATTAAAGCTGGCGTCATCGCTGATGGGTTGGGTGAAAAGAATGCGCTTGCTATCCAAACTACTGCCATACTCGATTTTGCTAACATCCTTCCATTTCCCGGTAGGCATCCAAGTGTTAGAATCACGCACCCATACTTGATACACCGGCACACCCTGCTGCTGTGGGGCGGCTGCTAGCATGGCTTTGTAGTGGTCTCTTGATGAGAAAATATCATCCCAATTTTCTTTGAAGTATTTCTTACCTGCCTCAATCATTTCTTCCGTCGGCTCTACTGGCACTAACTGATTAGTTTGCAATGTCATGATTTACTGAATCCTTATTTATATACGATATGGAATTCTTTGTAGCTACCAATACCAGGTTCGCTGTAGAAAGCTGAATCATCAACTGGTTCCTTAATGAAACGAGAAGTTCCATCGTTCATTATCCAAAGGTAACCAAATGGAGCAGTTTTCTTTTTAGCTTCCTGCCAAGCCCACCAAGCGACATTTAGACTGTCTTCTACATATGAACCATCATCTTTCCTAGCCATCCATTCGTCTTTCGGTTTTGCGGCGCAGTCAGCAAATTGTTTGCTTGGATTAAATGATATAGAAGACATGAAGTACTTCATGTAAGCAGCTTCTTCAAACTCTTTTCTCATTTCAATATTTTCAGAACTCATATTATTTCAACCTTGAAGAAATTTTTCAAATTATTTAAAAATATTAAAATCTTGCTAGGCTTTGGAGGCCAGTAATCTATGCGAACAGTAATGGAACCATCATCGTTAAGATACACCTTCTTTACTGGGGCATCTGTTGTTCCAGTAATTCCGTTCTCAATACAATAGAATTCAGCGTTTATAACAGGAATACTCTTTTGTTGTTCTTCTTCTGTATTGACGATTTCTATTGCTGTATATAGAAGATTTTTCATCTCTTTTGGGATTTGTATTCCGTCATCAATTGCTTTGTTATGATGCCAAGCGAGAGAATCAATGACAGACTTCATAGATGGTAAATTACGTGACATTTTCTTCTTCCTTATTAAGTGACTTCATTTCAGAACTTTTTCCTGTTACGTGAGACAGAATCGACCGATGTTTGTTCAAGAAGCCTTTCTTTTTGAGCCGTTTCAAATACATGGCCACACTTACTACATTGAATAAAACAATGAACATCACGTCTATCAATGTACAATTCTTTACCAGCCATTTTTGGTTGAATTTCTGGTGTAACCTTTGATGCATGCCACCGACTGACAAAAAGAGTTTTATGTTTACAGAATAACTTAAGCATAGCTTGCATCCTTCTTTCGAGCATCTATCCCAGCTTTGTAATAAGCATAGGAAAGAGTATTTTTCATTGTAGAATCGAATTTGAACATGCCTTGATTTTTACCATCATAGCCTGCCCAGAAGAAAGTAGCGAATGTACTGCCAAGGTCCGGAGATTGACGTCGCTCTCCGTTTATGAAAAGATTCTGATGCTTAGTATCAAATGCAAACATACTTGCATTATACTCAGCTCGAAGTATTGAATTCTTGAATCGATTTGCCATAATATAATTCCTTCTTCACAATATGATTAATTATAAATTAAATAGATTTAAAAGTAAACCATTAAATTCCATATTTCATCATAAATGCGTCGTAGGCTACATCATGGCAAGGGTCATGTTTGACAACGATATTCTTATCAAAATTTGGAATATCGCAGTAAGAATAGTTGGAGGTGTCCTTCATCAGATCAATGAAGGTTCTAACATCACGGTACATGTACCATGGAGCCCACTTATCAACCTTAGCCGCTTCAGCTAAAGAATCTATTGCTAGGTTATCCAAGGCACCACGAATCCAGATGGTGTGGTTCTTCTTATAGTTAGAACGAAGGAGTTCTAATCCATATTCAACAGAAACATCGGAAATTCTTGGAATAAAACTTTTTGCTTTTACTTCAGAAGACTGTTGCATCCACCATTCTACGGTAGACTTTGTCTTAGTTCTACCAAGTTTTTGAATTTGTTCCATCACATCAAACTTAACAAATACTGTCTTTTCAAGAAGTTCTTCGTAAGTGAAGTCCTTATCGAAGTCAACCTCAAGGAGAGATGCTGATAAAACTACCGTATTGGATTCAATTCCAAGAGTCTCAATATCAAATAGAAAACTCATTTACGAACAGTCTTAGTATCAGTCATCGTGAAGTAGGCAACAGGCTCATTAACCCATCTTGATATAGATTCAATAATCAAAGTATGTTGACCTTTAGTGCCAATAACTTTTCCTCTGATTAAACCCTTCAAGTATGGTGGGTTGAATGCTACTTCATCACCTATTTTAATATCTTTTCCGAAAATATCTTTCATTTTGCTAAACTATACCTATCTATAATTTGTTTCAACTCTTGTCTATGCCAATATTCAGGATTTTTAACTTCATTTCCTGTTTCATCTTCTACGAAGTTATACACATTATATGGTAGAATGATTCCACAGCACGTTACTGCACCATTCAGTGAAATTGAGTCCTCACGGAAGATAGCCCTAGGATATCTATTTTCAATATCAATAGAAACCAATTCATTGTATATGTTTTCAACAGACTCTGAATTTCCACCATTAAGGACTATTATTGTCTTATGGTCTCTTGCCCATTTTTCCAGAGTGAATCGTAAATCATAAATTGAGCGTTGGGCCTTGGTGTTCAAGTACATTTCAGCCAAGACATGAGCAGACTGAATTCCTTGCTGAATTGAGCTCAAGTAATAATTACAAAAGAAGTATGCTCTCATCGTTCGTCCGATGTATAATATTTTCCGGATGAATGGGAACCAGTTTCAGAAATACCAATTCCGCTAATTCCAATATATTCGATACCTGTTTTTGTGTCAGTAATCAAATAAATTCCTCTTCTTCCTCCATAGGCTAGATTGTCTCTAACAGAATTAATTCTTTCAACAATAATTCTATTATTCGATAATCCAACTGTTTGTTCAGTTTTCATGTCATCGGCCACTTTGACTCCGCAACCAAACAGAAACAAACTGGTAATTAAAACTAACAACTTCTTCATGACAAAAGTCCTTTCTTTTCTTCAGGGTAAATAATGATAATTGGCTTCTTTTTCTTACGAGCGTATCTTACGGTAGCCCAAGTTCCACTTCTGATAACTTCTTCCATTTCCTTTGGTGTAGCTATAAGAACATCACAAGCATCTACGATATCTCTATTTCTTGATAGATATGGTTTCCTTGGCAATTCTTCATGGTTACCATAAATTTTAGCTTCAGCTACAGTGTTTATAGGAGGATGGATGATTATCTTACAATCTTTCCGAAAAGCAGAAATAATTCCATGAGCCTCAGCATCAGCACCAATACATTTCCCATGATGGAATTGATGCATCTCAATATCTTTAATTAATCGAATGAATTCCTTTGCTTGTTTAGGATTCATTCCATTCTTGGTTCCAGTAAAACCAACTGAATATGACTTCATTAATAAACTTCTTCATATGTTACATCATCAAATCCAAGATATTTGAATAACTCAACCATCTCAGATTTATTATCTTCATGATGATATCTAAATCTCTTATCATCAACTACTATAGATAAACAGTCACATTCTTCTTGAACAATTATTTTCATTAGTAGAGATTCTCTGAAAACAAACCTTCTCCATCAGGACCGTCTGCTCCAACTCTTCGAAAGATTTGATTGTTCTTCTCAGCTACAAACCAAGCTTCCATACGGGTAAGGAAATTTCCTTGGTCATCAACGAAACCTTGAACTACATTAGCCCCGGAAAATTTAATTCCTCTTTCATCAAGAAGTTCCATTTGAGTTCGCATCATTGGGTCATAGTGTCTCTTACCAAGAACTACGATGTTACCACATTTACAAGCTGCACAGACTATCATGCTAGTTTATAGATTCTCTTAAGGAAAAGATTTGATTTTACAATAGTATCAATATACTTACCTTCTCCAAGGGAACTGTTCCATTTCCAAACTTGGGCAGGCCATTCAATCTTCACTGACTCAACTTCACCCTTTTCGTTGTAATTGGCTCCAAGATATGTTGCTTCTCTTGTACTGACGTAATGACCATATCCAGAAGCGATAGCCATTACTTTATCACCAACGTTAATTGTTTGATTGAACTTATTAACGAAAGATACAGCTTTAAAAGTGCTAGACATTATTCATCCTTTTTGCTATTTGCTTCAAAATAAGGTATCCAAGAAGGTCGTTCTCAACATCCTCGTCTTCATCAGCTTGTTGATTTCTAATTCTTGAAAGTTTGTCGTCGATTCTGACGTTGATTTGAGCGAGAGCGTCCTGCTTCGCGAAGATTTGAATCGGAGCGATTGCTGAATTGCCATACTTACGATTCTTGCTTTTCAGCAAGTCTCCGATTTCAGTTAGTATTGTGTTAAGGTGGGTTTCAAATTCTGACATTAATACTCTGTTCTTTTGTGTTTGATTAAATTACATGTGTAGCATGTTCGGTACTGGACCACATATTTTCCAATAGTCTTGTGTCCATCTCTTATATCTCCAGCGCCATGCAGATGCCATGGACCCCAATTGTGGAAAATATGTGGAAATTTTAATTTCATGCTATCAATTCTTCTACATTGTTAACATGAAATTCTTTTTCAGACGGGACTTCAAGTTGCTTTGCACCAATTAGATGCCGAGCAAGCTTATCCCTCATCATTGTTGGAATGTCTTCATATGGGGCTTCAAGAATGAATGGACAACCAGGAGAACCCCATTCTTGTGATTCAAAGAATCTCCTTGCGAGAAACTTATGAACAGGGTTGGCAGGATTGAATTCGTTCTTTTGTTTTCCTACAAGCATAATATAACTCCAATAATATAAGGAAATAATATTGTAAATTTATTTCAATAAAAAGTAAACTATTTTAACAAATAATATCTGGTCTTTTGTAATTAGGAGGAATAGACCATTTACCAGGATGGTCAGGATTCGAATTATCCCAAGGTTCGAATGGACGAGTAATCGGGTCTCCAGTTCTTCCAGAATCCCTAATAATTCTGATTAATTCTTCAAGGTATGATGGAACCTCAGGTACTGGATTATCAACAAATGGACCATTATCTTTTGGATGTGTTATAGGTGATTCAATAAAAACTAAATCAAGATGTCTCTTAATCATTTCTAATGTTTCTTGTGTTGCACCTTCTCTATGGTCAATTGTTTGGTTAAGTTCAAACCAACCTTGTAACCAATAGCAAAAATTTTCTGGCGTCATGCTACTATCTTTTCCTTTCTATATTCAATTAATAATGGCTGATTCAAGGCGTCGTCATCATCAGACATTAAAATCAACCATGGGATATTGCTAATGTATTCTCTCTTATTTGCAAGAATTTCTCTTAAGGATTTGAATACAACTTCTTCATCAGTAGCTGAATAAATTGCAGATTCATCACTACTAAGAGTTAGAAATACATAAACTTTAAAATCTGGTCCTTGCATGGAACAGAAGTGTTTCCATTGCCAAAATTCAGTTTTCATTCCAGCTTCTTCTCGGAATTCACGAATCATAGCATCAATAGGTATTTCATTTTCTTCTATCTTACCACCAACTCCATTGATAAGACCTTTTTGCCATTCAGGTTTGTTCTTACGAATAAGAGCATATCTATTTGTGTTCTGGTCGTAAGCAAATCCTAATACATATTCTTTCATTCTTCAATTATCCATTCATTTAATTCTTCACACCAAACAGCCTCTTTCCTAGCAATCATATAGCTTAGTTTCTCATTAGACATAGGAATGACGTTATCATTCTCATCTATTCCATGAGAAACTAAAACGTCGGTGCGACCAGTATGTTCGTCTGTTTCTTTGACAGTTACTATGACAATCAAGACCAGGACCTTGACTTCTCTTGAACCCACTCTGTATG
>Ga0196976_1000082_pt1 | contig 63346 bp, 40 predicted proteins | sample S3v_513CmetaG_FD_148644 | JGI IMG/M metagenome (GOLD analysis project Ga0196976, IMG submission 148644) | Soil microbial communities from Anza Borrego desert, Southern California, United States - S3+v_5-13C | ecosystem: Environmental > Terrestrial > Soil > Desert | place: USA: California...
CGCCCACGGTCCCCTCTCCCCGCGCGCGGGGAGAGGGCCAGGGTGAGGGGCGGTTCCTCGCAGCGGGGCACGTCCCCTCACCCTGACCCTCTCCCCACGCGGTGGGGAGAGGGGACTGTGGGTCGAACGGGTGCGTTCTGCTAGACCTCGACGCCGGTGCTCACTCGAAGGCGCGACCGAACTTCGTCCAGCCGGCGAACCGCATCTCCTGGCACCAGGAGCCCCAGCAGGAGAGCGACTCGGTGAGCGGGTACTCCGTCCGTTCGAGCGCGAGGACGCGATCGAGGTGGAGGGTCTGCGAACCGTCGGTGAGGTGCACGTCGAGGGCGACGCTGTTGCCGTAGCGCACCTGCTCGCCGGACGTATTGGCGAAGTAGACCTCCCGGTCGTACGCGGGCGCGCCGTCGATGGCCGGTGCGGCTTCGTGCGCGTAGTACGTGGCGTCGGACGAGTCGCGGCGAATGGAGATCGAGGCAATGTCGTACGGCGAGCCGTCGTACCAGTCGTCGTTCTGGTGAAGCTGGCAGACGAGGATCTCCAGCGAGTCGTCCGGCCGCAGCATCCGGCCGCACTGCCGGTAGGAGGCGAGCGGCGACAGCACGAGCGGCGCCGGATCGAGCGCGACGACCGTCTGCCCGTCGGTGCTCTCGGAATAGCGGAGCTGCATCGTCTCCATGTTCAGGACGGTGTCGTACATGGCCACGCCGATCTGCACGCTGCTCGACCAGTTCGTGCCGCGGGTCTCGCTGGTGTGCCCCCACACCGACCACGCCCGCGACTCCATCCAGCTTTCCTGCTCGCCGGCGAACATGCTCCAGCCGGTCGGCTCGATCTGCCGTTCGGCGCTGACGCGGATCGTCCCGGCGACGCTGTTGTTGGCCGGATCGTAGTCGCGCGGCGCGACGTCTTCGACGACCACCTCGAGCTGCCGGTCGCCCGCCGAGGCGAAGGCATGCACGAACGCGCAGGAGACGTTGCCGTTCGCGTCGACCCAGATGTTGGTGGCGCGGCTGACGGCCTCGCCGTCGACGCGCAGGGTGCAGGTGGCGCGCGCGCCGATGTCGCCGTTGAGCTCGCGCACGCGCGCGCTGATCCCGACCGGCACGCCAACCGCGGCCGAGGCGGGCGCGGCGAGCTGGGACGGCGCGAGGTCGGGACGCAGGACGACGGTCTCGTGCGCTTCCACCACGCCCATGCGCGCGCCCGCGGCGTTGTCGACGTTGGCCAGGACGGAGACGGCCATGCCGCGTCCGGCATCCGGCAGCGTGGCGGTGAAGGCGGGAGCGCCGGCGTGGTAGTTGTCGGTGTGCTGCGCGCTCTTGACCTGCACGTGCTGCAGCGTTCCCGGCGCGGCGGCGCGAATCTCCACCTCGGCCACTCCCTGTTTGTCGAGCAGCGCCAGCGCCTCGATGGCCGCGCCGCCGGAACGCCCGGCCGCCGGCTGATGCCCGCTGTCGCGGTATTTGATGCGGTTGGGAACGTACGGACTCTCGGCCATGGCCATCCCGGCCCCGAGCACGGTGCAGAGAGCGAATGCGAGCTTTTTCATGGAAGGATCCCCTCGAATCGTCGGTAGGTTTTCGTTGCCTGCGAGCACTGCGAAAGCCGATTTCGGGGATCACAATAATTGTGCCAGGGCGGCAGGACGCGCTTCTAACGCGGGAGTGGAAACTTGAACTTCGGCGATGGATACACGATCTGTACGCCCGATGTCGTGACCTTGTATAGATACGGTGCCGCTGGATGATTCGCTTCAGCGATTTCGGCTATTGCCGGAAGTGCACTCCAGACAGCGTGCGATACTTCCGCTGCATTGCCCTGGGATGTGAAGATAAACGCGCGGGCTTGCGCATTGATGAGGGCCAGTAGTTCCGCGCGATGGTAGTGCCATCGGTCATCACGAGTGAACAGCAGCCAGCGACGGTCGCGTACCTCGGAAAGCCATGTCTCGTCGTCTGTATCGCGACGGAAGCGCTCTGTGAATGTGATGACGTTGACGCCGCCGTTCCGCAGCACGAGCGCCACCTCCGGTGAATCAATCGATTCGTCGAGAAAGCACGGATCGGCTGGGACGCGCCTCTTAGGCAGCGCGTCGAGCGGATTCGTACTGGATGACCTGCTCGATCTGTTCCGTCGTGCGATCGTATTCCTCTGCTAATTTAGCGATGGAGTCTCCGCCCGCGAAACGCTGTGCGACGACGGCAGTTGGGATGCCCGTACCGGCAATGACAGGCTGACCAAAACGGACGCGAGGGTTGACCTCGACCACGCGCGGAGAGTCGATCGTGCGCTGCTTCGTGATGAACGGAAACAGTTTCACGATCCCTTCGCCCGACGGCCCCTTCTCGACGCGTTGGAGAAGATCTCGGAGCACTTCCTCGAGCACGAATTGACCCCCGCGGGAGATATTCACCAGTTGCGACTTGCCGAACCGACCGAATAGCTCATTGTTTGAGACGAACAGGTCAACCTGGGCGAGCGGATAGGTCGCCTTCGGGAATGTGTCTCGCATGTATGCAATGTAGGGTCGAAGTTCCTGCAACGAGAACCGATGGCGGCGCCGGAGCTCATCTAAAACGAATGTCTCGATGAGATTGAAGAAGGAGATCGCATCGACGCCGCTCTCCGTAGGAACGGTGAGAACCGGCCGAAAGTGTTCATGGCCCCTTGCCCAGTTCCTGATCGTCGATGGATTCACGGCCAGCAGGCGTCCGGCATCGGCGAACGAGTACGCCGGGAGCTCACGCGGATCCTTGCCGCCATAGATAGACATCGTTACGTCCGGCCTCCCCTCCGTAGCATAGCAAACGCCGGATACGGCAACGCGTGCCGATTGCCGCAAATTCTTCATTCCACGACACGTAGAAGTCCCCTCCACCCAACGGATCTGTCGCTCAGCGCGTGACGATTCGCCTATGCGCGCAGCGGAGTTTCTGGAAGCCGTCACCGAGGGCCGAGGCGTCCTCCATGACGAGCTTCGCCGGCTCGGAACGATGAGCGGCGATGAGCTGAAGGAGGTGCGGCGAAGAAGCCGAAAGCGATGATGGCCAGGCTGTCGCGAAAGAAGAACCGGCGGAAGAAGTAGCGCGTCTTTTTGCCGTCCTTGCTGCTGGATGGATGCGCTGATAGATTAGCCGCGCCGAGACGCGGGGCAATCTGAAACCGAACGGAGACCTCTGATGAAGAAACGAATTCTCCTCATGGTCGTGGTCATCCTCCTCATCCTCGCTGTCCCGGTGGCGATGGCCAATCACTGCCGCCGCTGCAGGCCGGGCCCCACGCCGGGCCAGTCGACGTGCACCATCGCCACCGGGACCCTCCTCGGCGGCTACGAGGGGTGTTACGTGGAAAACGGTTCCTGCATTACCTTCGGCGCCGCCTGCCCGCCGCATACGGCCGCCGTCACCCCTCTCGCCGCGGAGTATCGCGTCGCCTCGGTCGAGCGGCTCGACGAGCCGAAGAGCGGCGCGGGCGAGACCACCGTCGCCGCCGCCACCGTCGAAGCCGCTCCCTCCACCCGCTGATCCGCCGCGTCTCGCGTCTCGGCGGGTCCGCTCACGCGGCGACGAGGTCGCCGAGGCGGCGCAGCAGTTGCGCGCCGTCGCCGTCGCGGCCCTGCCACGAGCTGCCGTGCATGATCGCCAGCGTGCGCGGGTTCGTGGCGGCGAGCTTCTCGCGACTGCACCTCCTTTCTGATCATGGCAAGAGATGTAGACTTCGGAGGCGGAGCCGTCTTCGACGGCAACCGCTGGAGCGATCTTCAATTCAAACGAGCTTCAAAGAGGGCGCGCGAGCACGGACGAAGCCGCAGGAGACCTCACATAAGATGACGACGCTGCACCGTCTCGCGACGGGCTTGGCCGACATTCCGATGTCGGCGGCGTGGTACCTGTCCGACCTCGCCGAGGCGAAGGGAAGGCAGCAGCTGTTCACGCGCCAGTCGCCACAGCGACTGAAAGCGTTGCGTGAGCACGCCATGATCGAGAGCGCTGTCGCGTCGAACCGCATCGAAGGTGTGGAGATCGAGCCCTCCCGCGTTCGTGCCGTCGTCCTCGGCTCACCCGCTCCGCGAGATCGCAACGAGGAAGAGGTGCGTGGTTACCGCGACGCACTTCGCCTCATTCACTCCTCATCCGATGAACTGCCGATTTCCGAGGCGACGCTCCGCGAGCTTCACCGTATCTCGCGCGGCGATACGGGAGATGCGGGCGAGTACAAGACGCGCGATATCGACATCATCGAGACTGCAGCGGACGGTCGGTCCCGCGTCCGGTTCAAGACTGTATCCGCGCGCAGCACCCCGAAAGCCATGCGTAGCCTGATCGCGGCGTGGGACTCGCTCGAGGGGCAGCCGATCCCGGCACTCATTGCGGTCGCCGCACTCAACCTCGACTTCCTCTGCGTCCACCCATTTCGCGACGGCAACGGAAGAGTGTCGCGGCTGCTCCTCCTCCTTCAGTGCTACCACGCCGGAATCGAGGTCGGCCGATACGTCAGCATCGAACGGGTCATTGAGCGGAATAAGGAACGCTACTACGAGACGCTGGAGGAATCTTCGCGCGGCTGGCATGAGGGCAAGCACGATCCCTGGCCATACATCAATTACCTCCTCTATGTGTTGAAAGAGGCATACCGCGAATTCGAGCGGCGTGTCGGCGCAACTGCTGCCCGTCGCGGCGAGAAAAGCGAAACCGTCGTTGCGGCCGTGGAGCGCACGACGGCGCCTTTCACGATCGCCGAGTTGCAGCGCGAATGCCCGGGCGTGAGCGTTGACATGCTTCGGCACGTCCTCAACGCGCTCAAAGCAGAGCGCCGGGTGGAATGCCTCGGAAGAGGCCGGAGTGCCCGCTGGCGGCGTCTTCGAAGAATCCGGTAATCAACGCTCAATCAGGTAATGAATTGTGTAATGACGATGACGAGGTGGAGCGGCCGCGCCGCTCCACCTCCCGCGCGCTCACGCGGCGACGAGGTCGCCGAGGCGGCGCAGCAGTTGCGCGCCGTCGCCGTCGCGGCCCTGCCACGAGCTGCCGTGCATGACCGCCAGCGTGCGCGGGTTCGTGGCGGCGAGCTTCTCGATGTGCAGGCGCGCGTCGCGGGTGATGGCGTAGGAGTCGGGGATGCCCAGCGCGGTGGTGAACCCGACGCGGAACTCCTCGGCCGGGACGAGCAGGTCGGAGTCGATCAGCGCCCTGGCGTGTGCGCCGCCGTGCGTGAAGAGGTCGCCGCAGAAGAGCGTGCGCGTGGTCGACTCGAAGAGGTAGCCCGTCTCCCAGCCGTGCGGCAGGTGCGGGGTGTCGAGCCATTGCACGGTGCGGCGGCCGAGGGAGAGCTGCTCGCCGTCGTTGAGCGCGCGCGGCGGACGCTCGGCGAAGTCGGTGAGCGAGGTCAGGACGGCCACGCGGCTGGCCACCGGCACCGCCGACGGCGCGGCGCCGAGGAAGTGATTCAGCGCGCCGCACTCGTCGGACTCGAAGTGCGAGAAGGCCACGTAGCGCAGCCGCTCGAGCGGCATCACGCGGCGGATGGCCTCGCTGACGAGCGGAAAGTGCGCGCGCAGCCCGGTGTGGAACAGCAGCGGCTCTTCGTCGACGACGAGGAACTGGTTGTACGCGAAGTCGGTCTCGGGGACGGGCACGCTGATGCGGTAGATCCCCTCCTCGATTTCCTGGATGGTGGTGCCGCTGGGGACGTCGGTGATCATCGGATGCTCCTTTTCGTGTTCAGCCAGGTCGACACGACCTCGGCGATGCGGTGATGGATGCGCGCGGCGGGCATGCCGGCGCGGCGCAGGCTGGAGTAGACGGCGACGTCGGTCATCGCGGCGACGGTGCGCGCCTCGTCGGCGGTGCAGCGTGCCGCGGTGCGCACGAGCTGCTCGAGGGCGCGCTCGAGCCCCGCCATGTGCTCTTCGAGCGGCGGGTAGAGCGTGCGCTCGGCGCGGATGTGCTCGAACCACGGATGGCGCTCGTACCAGGCGCAGAGCTCGCGCACGAGCAGCCGCACGCGCGCTTCGGCGTCCTCGACGCCGTCGAAGATCGTCTCCGCCGGCAGCGGCGACGAGGTTGCGACGTGCGCCCCGCAGGCACGGATGGCGTCGAGGTAGGTGGGGAAGTGATGGTAGGCCGTGCCCACCGAGACGCCGGCGCGCTCGGCGATGTCGCGCAGCGACGTTGCCGAGATCCCGCGCTCCGCGTGCAGGGCGAACGTGGCTTCCACCAGCCGCTGCCGTGTCTCCGCCGCCGTTTCGGCGCGCCGCCCGAGGGTGTAGGTGCGTTTCGCAGTCATCGAACAAACCTGAATTCAATATGCGTTCGTTCGACGAAATGGCAAGAGGGGAATCCTGGGGAGTTTGTGGGGCAGCGCACTTCATTACGCCTCCTTTACGCCTATATCGCGCAACAAAACCCTTCTCAAATCGCGCTGGAAGTAGTACTACTAGCCACCTGCAAGTCACGTATGAGTGGCGCAGTCGCAACATTCCGGGGTCATTTTTCCAGTCCAACTGCCGTCCGAGAGAGGGGATTCGATCGATGAAGTACTCGGCTCCATTCGCCGTGCCCGCGGTCGTGGTTCTTTGTTCGTTACTGCTTGCCGCCCTGCCAGCCTCCGCCGTGATCGCGCCGCAGGGGGATCCGGTCGACCGCAAGGCCATGGCGCAACCCGGACTCTTCCCGCGCGGGATGCACGTGCCGCTGCGCGACCTGCCGGACAACCTTTCCGCGACGCTGCTGCCCGATCTCGCGTCGCTCGGCATCGCCGCCGACCTCGGTGCGTATGACGTGCGCGGCGGCCGCTGGGGCTCGCTCATCACCTCCGTGCCGCTCGTGCCCGGCCGCGGCGCCGGCAATGCGCTGAGCTGGGCCGGCCTCGGCCTGACCGCTCCGGCCACCGACGCGGCGTACAAGGACGCGGTCTGGCTCGCGCTGCGCGCGTACCTGCAGAAGAACGGCGCGCTGCTCGGCATCAACGTCTCCGAGCTCGGCACGCCGTCGATCGGCGTCTACGAAGACCGCCGTCTCGTGCACGTCTACGCCGGCCGCGTCCACGGCGGCGTCCCGGTGCGCGACACGTTCGTGCGCGCCACGCTCAACAGCGGCAACCTCGTGCTGTACGGCACGCGCAACTGGGGCGCCATCGGGATCTCCACCACGCCCGGCGTGACGCTCGACGCGGCGAAGGGCGTGGTCCGCGACCACCTCTCCGGCTTCAACGTCCGCGAGTGGGGGAAAGCGGAGCTCACCATCGTGCCGCTCGAGAACGGCGCGAATGCGCTCGCCGCGGTCGGCAGCGGCTACGCGTACCGCCTGGTGTGGGCGGTCGGCGCGAAAGTCGACGGCAGCATGGGATCGTGGGAAGCGCTGGTCGACGCGAAGAGCGGTGAGCTGGTCGGCTTCTACGACCGCAACTCGTACGCCGACCAGAAGAAGGTCGTCGGCGGCATCTTCCCCGTCTCGAACGACGGGAACTCGCCGAACGGCGTTCCCGACGGCGTCGAGCAGCCCGGCTATCCGATGGGCAACGCGTACGTCCTCAGCGGGACGACGCAGCTCACCACCAACAGCGAAGGCCTGGTCACGGTTCCGGGGACGGCGCCGTACCGCACCAACCTGGCCGGCCCGTTCCTGCGCATCCAGGATCAGTGCGGAGCGATCAACGAGCTGACGAGCTGCGACTCGCTCGACCTCGACAGCAGCGCCGGCACCGACTGCGCCACCCCGGCCAATCACTCGGCCGGCGACACGCATTCGGCGCGCACCGGCTTCTACGAGTTGAACCGCATCATCGGCCAGGCCAAGAGCTGGGTCGGAATCGGCGCGGTGGCCAACCTGCCGGCCGCCGGCTGGATGAACCGCCAGTTCCCGGCCAACATGAACATCAACAACGCCTGCAACGCGTTCTTCAACCCCGCCGACACGGCCTCGCCGACCACCGGCTCGGTGAACTTCTACCGCAACGGCACGGTCGGCTCGAACGTCTGCCGCAACACCGGCGAGATCCCGGCCGTCTTCGACCACGAGTGGGGCCACGGCCTCGACACGTTCGACGACAGCCCCGGCGTGAGCATGCCCGGCGAGGCCTACGCCGACATGACCGGCATCCTCCGTCTGAACGGCTCCTGCTTCGGCCGCGGCTTCTTCATCAACAACACCACCGGCGGCAACTGCCCCGGCAACGGCGATGCCTGTCTCGACTGCACCGGCGTGCGCGAGGTCGACTGGATGAAGCGCGCCTCGAAGATGCCGCACGACCTGGCCTGGGTCCTCGACCAGAACCCCACCGTCCCGGGCAACTGCGGCGCGATGATCACCCCGCCCACCCCCTTCAACTCCGGCCCCTGCCAGCGCAGCACGCACTGCGAGGGGACGATCATCGGCGAGTCGTTCTGGGATCTGCTCAAGCGCGATCTCCCCTGCAACACCAAGGGTTGGGAATCGCCGTTCCCCGACGGCAGCGGTCCGGTCGGCGGCGGACGTTGTAAGGCGGTCGCCGGCAATTCCGATCCGACCATGGACGAGAACTCCGCGCTCGTGCTGGTGACCCGTCTCTTCTACGCCGCCGCCGGCGGCGTGGTGATGGGCTATCAGTGCGATCAGGCCCCGAGCACCGGCGGCCCGCGCAACGGCGGCTGCAACGCCGACAGCTGGTACATGAACATCCTCGCCGCCGACGACGACGACGGCAATCTCGCCAACGGCACGCCGCACATGCTGGCCATCGAGGCGGCGTTCCGCCGTCACGGCATCTCCTGCCGCGTTCCCGCTCCGCTCAACCTCGGCTGCCTGGCCACGCCGGCGCCGACGGCCCGGCCGGTCGTGACCGCGACCGCCGGCATCCGCAGCGCGACCATCAGCTGGACCGCCTCGGCCGGCGCGGCCGAGTACTGGATCCTCCGCACCGACGGCGTGCACGGCTGCTCGTTCGGCAAGACGCGCGTGGGGCGCGTGGCCGCTTCGGCGCCGCGGACGTTCACGCAGAGCGACCTGCTCGACGGCTTCACCTACTACTACAGCGTCGTGCCGGTCGGCGGCGTCGCCGATCTCGCCGTCGACTCCTGCTCCGGCCCGATGAGCGACTGCGCGTCCGTGACGCCGCTGGCGCCGGGATCGGTCCAGGCGTGTGAAACGCAGCCCAATCAGGGCCCCGTCGCTGTCAACGACACCGACTCCGCCCCGCGCGGCCACTCGCGCCGCGTCGACGTCCTGCTCAACGACACCGACGCCGACTTCGACGCGCTCACCATCACCAGCGTGACCGCGCCGTCCAGCGGCACGGCGGTCATCAACCCGGGCAGCACCAGTATCACCTACACGCCCGCCGCGGGCGCGCAGATCGGCGACACCGCCACCTTCAGCTATCAGGTGTCCGATGGCCGCGGCGGCTCGTCCAGCGCCACGGCCACGGTGACCGTCGGCGGCAATCCGTGCGTCGATCCGCTCGGCTACGTCGTCCTGACCGACCCGGCCGGCGACGCGGCGACCGGCGCCTCGCACGACGCGCACAGCGCGAGCGTCGCGCAGACCGCCGACGGCAAGTTCGTCTTCATCCTGAAGATGGCCAGCCTGACCACCATTCCGCCCAATACGACGTGGGGCACCACGTACAGCGGCGCGGACGGCGCGGTGCGCTTCTTCCGGATGACCACCGCCAATCAGCTTCCGCTCGACCCGCCGCGGTTCCACTACGGCAACGGCGCCACCGTGACGCCGTTCACCGTCCCCGGCACCGTCGCCGCCGGCAGCAGCTACAACGCCGACGGCACGATCCGCGTGGTCGTCCCCGGCAGCGCGATGGGAAATCCGCAGCCGGGACAGGAACTGCAGGCATTCGTCACCCGCATCCGCCTCGAGAGCCCTGACGGAAGCGCGTTGCTCCCCGACAACATGCCCAACAACGCGATCGGCGCGGGCCGCTACACCGTCGTCAGTTGCCAATGATCGAGAGAACGAAAGACCGAGGAGTGGTCATGACCGAGAGAAAGACGAGAATGATCCCGAGGCTCCTTTTCGCGGTGGCCTTGCTGCTGCCGGCCTCCCTGCTGTTCGCGATCAACCCGCCGCAGGGTGACGCGGTGGCGGCGCGCGCGCATACCGCGCCCGACTTCTACATCCCCAACAGCCACCAGCCGCTGACGCGGCTTCCGCTCGCGCGGTCGCTGGAGCTCGAGCCGCAACTGGCGGCCCTCGGGGTGCCGTCGCAGGCCGGCTTCTACGACGTCCGTGCCGGCCGCTGGGGGACGCTGCTCCTGGCGAAGCCGCTGGTGCCCGGGCGGGGTGTGGGGAACTCCCTCACCTGGGCGCTGCTCGGCCGGAGCGCTCCGGCCAACGATCAGGCCTATAAGGACGCCGTGCGCGCCGCCTTCACGACCTGGCTCACCGCCAATCGCGCCACCCTCGGCGTGAGCACGTCCGAGCTCGGCCCGGTGAGCGTCGGCAGCTATGAGAACGGCCGCCTGGTGCACGTGTACGCCGACCGCGTCGTCAACGGCGTTCCCGTGCGGTCGACGTTCGTCACCGCCACGCTGAACAACGGCAATCTCGTGCTCTTCGGCACGCAGAACTGGGGCGCGGTGAGCGTCTCCACCAAGCCGGAGGTGACGGCCGAGCAGGCGCGCGCCGCCGTGACCTCGCATCTGACGGGATTCACCATCGACCGGTGGGAGCGCCCCGAGCTCGTGCTCGTGCCGCTCGCCAGCGGAAACGCGAGCACCGACAACGAAGGACGCGGCGTGCGTCATCGCCTGGCGTGGGCCATCGGCGTCGACGTCCGCGGAAGCAACGGGAGCTGGGAAGCGCTGGTGGACGCGCACAGCGGCGAGCTGCTGGCGTTCCAGGACCGCAACCAGTACTTCGACGCGAAGAAAGTGGTCGGCGGCGTCTTCCCCGTCTCGAACGACGGCGCCTCGCCCAACGGAATCCCCGACGGCGTCGAGCAGCCGCAGTATCCGATGTCGCGCGCGTACGTCTTCGACGCGAACGGCAACCAGGTCGAAGCGAACAGCGAGGGTCTGGCGAACGTCACCGGATCCTTCAGCACGCAGCTCACCGGTCCGTTCGTGCGCATCGCCGACAACTGCGGACTGATGAACGAGTCGACCACGTGCGCGGCGCTGAACCTCGGCACCAGCACCGGCACCGACTGCGCCGTTCCGGCCGGCTCCTCCTCGCCGGGCAACACGCACTCCGGCCGCACCGGCTTCTATGAAGTGAACCGCATCATCGACCAGGCCAAATCGTGGCTGGGGCCCGCGTCCACGTCGCACCTCTGGCTGAACCGCCAGTTGCCGGCGAACATGAACATCAACGACTCCTGCAACGCGTTCTTCAGCTTCACCGACCTCGACAGCCCGGGATCGGGCTCGATCAACTTCTACCGCTCCAGCCCCCAGTGCCGCAACACCGGCGAGATCGCGGCCGTGTTCGATCACGAGTGGGGCCACGGCCTCGACTTCTTCGACGACAGCCCCGGCGTCAGCCTCCCCGGCGAGGCATACGCCGACATGGCGGCCATCGTCCGCCTGAACAGCTCCTGCATCGGCCGCGGCTTCTTCCAGGTCGGCAACTGCGACGGCAACGGCGATCCCTGCACCGACTGCAGCGGCGTGCGTGAAGCGGACTGGAAGAAGCGCCAGTCCGGCAAGCCGCACGACCTCTCCTGGGTCCTCGGCCAGAATCCGACCGTGCCCGGCAGCTGCCCCGGCTTCCCCACCGGCCTCGGGCCGTGCGGGCGCAGCACGCACTGCGAAGGGTCGATCATCACCGAGGCCTTCTGGGATCTCCTGAAGCGCGACATGCCGTGCAATGGCCGCCGCTGGGAGAGCTTTGCCGGCGGCACCGTGGCCGGCGGACGCTGCACGAACGGTCAGGCCACCACCATCGACGAGAACTCGGTGCAGCTCTTCGGCACCCGTCTCTTCTATCTCGCCGGCGGCGGAGTCAAGGCCGGCTATCAGTGCGATCCGGCCGTCGGTGGCTGCGCGGCCAGCAGCTGGTACCTGCAGATCCTCGCTGCCGACGACGATGACGGCAGCATCCTCAACGGCACCCCGCACATGGTGGCCGTGCACGACGCCTTCTCGCGTCACGGCATCGGCTGCGGCATCCCGCTGCCGACGAACTCCGGCTGCTCGCTCACGCCTCCCCCGGCCGCCGCGCCGGCCGTCACCGTCACGGCGGGCGTCCGCAGCGCGACGGTCACCTGGACTCCGGTCGCGGGCGCCGCGGCCTACTGGGTGATGCGCACCGACGGCGTCCACGGCTGCAACATGGGCAAGACGCGCGTCGCCGAGATCGCCGCGGGCTCGCCGCTCACCTTCACGCAGACCGACCTGCTCGACGGGCATCAATACTTCTACAGCGTCGCCGCGGTCGGCGGCGTCCCGGGAGTGCTGACCGCCGGTTCCTGCGCCGGCCCGATGAGCGCCTGCGCCGCGGTCACGCCGACGGCGCCGAACATCTCCGCCGGACCCTCTGCCGAGATCGAATCCGGCTCCGTCCCGGTCATGCTGTCGGGTGACGGCGATCCGTTCCTCGACAACTGCGAGACCGCCGACTTGACCTTCGCCGTCAACAACACCGGCGGCGTGCCGCTGACCAACGTCCGCGTCACGTCCATCACTCCGTCGCGCGCCGGCACCGAGGTGCTGACGCCGCTCCCGCTCGCCCTCGGCAATATCGCCGGCACCTGCGGCATGCCCGGCTCGTCGACCAACGCCACCTTCCGCTTCCGCGCCGGCGGCCTCTCCACCGACGGCACGCTCACCTTCGATGTGACGGTGCAGACCGACGAGGTTGCCTCGGTCACGGCGACGCTGACCGTGTCGGAGACCGAAAACGACCTGATGCTCACCAACCTCGCGTACGACTTCGAGAACGGCACGCAGGGGTGGTCCGTCGTCTCCGGCACGTTCGAGCGCATCACCGTTTCGGGGATGGGCGGGGAAGGGACGTCGTCGTACATGAAGTCGTCCGCTCTGCTCGACAACTCGTGCGACCGCATCCGCTCGCCGAAGTTCCGGCTGAGCCCCACCTCGACCCTCTCGCTGCACAACCAGTTCATCATCGAGCCGGGCGTCGAGGGACAGCTGCCGTACTACGACCGCGCCAACGCCTCCATCGTCACCACGTCCAACAACCAGGGGACGATCGTCAACCCCGACGGCGGCCGCCTGTACAACGCGGACGATCCGTACACCGGCTGCAACACCGGCCTCGGATGGGCCACGTCGGATACGCAGCCGGTCAATCTCTTCGCCGCGAGCAACTGGAGCTCTGCGGCCCTCGGCGCCGCCGGCTACGGCGACGCGGAAGTGCAGCTCGAGGTCAGCTACGGCACCGACGCGCATTCTTCGTTCGAGGGCTTCCAGTTCGATCAGGTCCGCCTGACCGACGTGCGCGTGAAAGTCCCCGATCAGCAGTCCGATGCCTGCCCGTCGCTCACCACCTGTTCGGAGGAGAACGCGCCGCAGGTCGCATACACGAGCGGCTGGCACAACGTGAATGACCCCGACGCGAGCGGCGGCAAGTTCCGCCTCCACCTCGGGTCGAGCACGGGTCACCGTCTCTCGTTCCCCTTCAACGTGAACGACGGCGGTACGGCAACCCTCAACTACAACTTCGCCACCAGCACCAAGGGCGGCACGGCCGACGTCTACATCGACAACGTCTTCCGCGAGACCGTCAACTTCCGCGGTACGGCCGGCGACTCGAAGAATCCCGTCTTCGGCGCGTCGCGCACGTACAGCGGCCTCGCGCCCGGCAACCACACCTTCGAGCTGCGCAACATGCGCGACTCGGTGTACGTCGACCGCTTCTGCGTGACCAACGGCTTCTCCAGCGGCGCCCCGGCGCCGGCTGCTCCCGGCGCGACGTCGAGCACGCAGCAGTCCGCGTTGCCCGGCCAGCAGCTCCTGAGCAGCGTGACCGTGCCGGCCGGCGCGACCGAGCTCTCCGTGGCCGCCGTCGCCGACGGCACCACGCCGCTGCGGCTCATCGTGCTCGACCCGCTCGGCGGCACCGCCGGTGTCGTCAGCGGCAACGGCATCGTCGCCTTCAGCGGCCCCGTGTCCAACACCGGCGTCTACGTCATCCAGGTCGTGAACCTCGGCCTCGCCCCGACCAACGTCTGGACCGTGGCCACACCGCTCCTCGGCAACTAGCAATCGCACTTCTAACCGCGGCGGCGCGGTGCCGTTCTCAACCCGTCCCCTCTCCCCACCGCAGTGGGGAGAGGGCTAGGGTGAGGGGCTCTTTTTTCCCGAGCGCCACAACCCCTCACCCTGACCCTCTCCCCACCGTGGTGGGGAGAGGGGACTAACGGCGGGCTGAAGCCCGCCGCACCAAATCTACAATGACCGGCGTGCGTCTTCTGTCGATCGTCCTCGTCTGCGTGTCGCTCGCGTGCGGCAGGCGAGCTCCGGAAGCGCCTCCCAACATCCTCTTCATCACCGTCGACACGCTCCGCCCCGACGCCCTCGGCTGGGTAGGCGGGCGTAACGCCACTCCGGCCATCGACGCACTGGCACGCGAAGGCTTCCGCTTTCGAGCCGCTGTCGCGCCGGTGCCGCTCACGTTTCCCAGTCACGCCGCGATCTTCACCGGCTTCCTCCCGCGCCGCCTCGGCCTGCGCGACAACGGGCAGCTGCTGGGCGCGGCGCCGGCCACGCTGGCCGAGCTCCTGAAGCAGCGCGGCTACGCCACCGCGGCCTTCGTCAGCGGCTACCCGCTGGCCGCGGAGTTCGGCCTCGATCGCGGCTTCGACCACTATGACGATCGCCTCGCGTCCGCCGGAAGCTCAGATCCCGAGCGCCCGGCCGCCGCGACCACCGACGCCGCCATCGCCTGGCTTCGCACCGCACGCGCTCCATGGTTCGCCTGGATTCACTACTACGACCCGCACTCGCCCTACACCGGCAGCTATCACGCCGAGGTGGCCGCGGTCGACGCCGCGGTCGGCAGGCTGCGCGCCGCCGCCGGGACGGGCGACGCGGTGACCGTGCTCGCCGCCGATCACGGCGAAAGCCTCGGCGAGCACGGCGAGGCGACGCACGGCTTCTTCGTCTACGACAGCACCATGCTCGTCCCGCTCATCTTCCATGCTCCCGGCCGCGTCGCGGCAGGGGAGAGCCGCGCCGCGGCCCGGCTGATCGACGTCGCACCGACGCTGCTCGACCTCCTCGAGCTGCCGCCGCTCGACGGCGCGGACGGCGTCTCGCTCACCGCCACGCTGCGCGGCGAGAGGCAGGACGTGCCTCCCGCGTACGTCGAGACGTACCAGCCGTGGACCTCGTACGGATGGTCGCCGCTGCGCGCGGTGCGGCATGGCGGGTGGAAATGGATCGCCGCCCCGCGTCCCGAGCTCTACGACCTCACCATCGATCCGGCCGAGGGACGGAACGTGTTTCACGCGGACCACGGCAAGGCGCGCGAGCTGGAGCGCGTCCGGCGCGCCGTGGCCTCGTTGCCGGCGACCACCGCTCCCGGCTCGGCCGATCCGGAGGCGCTGGCGAAGCTACGCTCCCTCGGCTACGTCGGCGCGGGTGCCTCGGCTTCCGAGCCTCCGGCGGGCGGGCTGCGCGATCCGAAAGACGGCGCGCGGCTGCGCGAGCTCCTGACCGCGGCCGACCTCGCGCTGCGCGACGGCAACCCGCGCGCGGCCATCCCGCACTTCGACTCCGTGCTGCGCGACGATCCGGAGAACCGCTTCGCGCTGCTCCGTTCCGGAACGGCGCTGCTGGCCGCGGGCGACGCCGCTGCCGCGGCCTCGCGGCTCGCGCGCGCCGTCCGGCTCGATCCCGAGCGCGCCGAGGCGCGCGCGCTGCTCGCCGACGCGCTGCTGCAGAGCGGACAGTCCGAGGCCGCGGTGCCGCAGGCCATGGAGCTCGTTCGTCTCCAGCCGCGCGGTGCCGCGAACTGGGTGAAGCTCGGCACCGCGCTCGGAATGTCGCGCCGCGTGCCGGAAGCCGTCGGTGCGTTCGAGCGCGCGGTGGCGCTGGAGCCCGACGACCCGCGCTGGCTGGCGCGGCTCGCCTTCGCGCAGCACGCCGCCGGACGCCGCGATGCCGCGATCGCGTCGCTCGAGCGGCTGGCGTCGCTGACCGGCGAGGAGTTCCCGCACGCCGGCGCGCTCGGCATCCTCCTGGCGCAGGCCGGCCGGAGCGCCGAGGCGCGGCAGTGGCTGGCCCGAAGCCGCCCCGAGGAAGCGGATCACGCCGAGGCGCGCCGCACGCTGGAGACGCTGCGGTGAAAAAAGCGCGATCCCAATCCAGTGAGCTAGTCGCTGCTTCGGCTGCCGCGCTCTTTCTGATCTCCGCCATCGCGCGCGTGCTCTTCTGGCAGGCCACGCCCGATCGCGCATGGCCGTGGAGCGCGTACTACAAAGGCGACGCGCCGCTGTGGCTCGATTACGCGCGCTCGATGCAGCTCAACCAGCCGTTCGAGCTCGGGCTGCCGATCCATCCTCCCGGCACGGCCTGGCTCGTGACGATGTTCTGGAACGGCGAGCCCTCCGGCATTGCCTCGCTGCGGCTGGCCTGGCTGCTCCTCGGCGCCCTCGTGCCGCCGCTCGTCTACCTGGCGGTGCAGCGCTCGTTCGGCGCGCGCGTGGCGCTCTTCGCCGGCGGCTTCTGCGCCGTCTCCACCGGACTGTTCGTGCTGTCGACGAGCATCGACAGCGAGACGCCGTATCTCGTCCTCGTCGCCGCATCGTTCTGGTTCGTGCACGACCTGCTCGATGCGCGGCGATCGATCTCCGTGCCGCTGGCGATCTGGTCGGCGCTGAACGCCGCCGCCTGCCTGGTGCGCGTCGATCACCTGCTCTTCTACCTGCTCGCCCTCGCGTTCTTCGCGGTCGTCTGGATGCGCCGCGGCGGCGGGGGCGTGGCGGTCCGCGTCCTGGTGTCGCTCCTCTTCTTCGGCCTTCCGCTCGTGCCGTGGCATCTCACCGCCTGGAGTGCGATCCGCCGCTTCAACGAGGTGCCGCGCCAGCTCTCTCCGACCGAAGAGCAGGCCATCGCCAGCGTCGAGAGCACGCTGCAGCACGTCCCCTGGACCGCCGCCGCGCGGCAGCGGCGCGACGAGCTCCCCGCGTTCGTGCGCCGGACGGCGTCGGTGTTCGTCCTGGCCACGACCTACTACCGCGGCGGCCGCGAAGTGCGCGCCGAGGACTTCGCCGTGCTGGAGCAGGCGTTCGGCTACGTCCCCAGGCCGCTGCAGCGCTTCCCATTCGTCTCGCTCTATGGGCCGCTGAACTTCGCCCTGGCCAATCACCCCGGCGCGACGGGCGGCTTCGACCGCGCGCCGCTCGACGAGCCGCCGCTGCTGGCCGGTGGCGCGCAGGCCTATCCGTTCTTTCTCGTGCAGGGGCTGCCGCCGTCGCAGCTCACGTTCTTCTATCCGCCGCACCTGCGCCTGTTCAACGAAGGCTACGCGGTGGGGTGGCAGTGGATCGCCCGTCACCCCGGCGACTTCGCCCGTCTGGCCGTGCGCAAGCTGGCCATCTTCTGGTCCGGCGCCGCGCATGGCGTGACCGGATACGGCCTGCCGGCCGGACTCTCCGGCCCGCGCCGCGCCGTCGATCTGGTCGTCCCCGATCCCGGTCCGCTCGCATTCGTGTGGCGGGTCGTGCTGCTGCTCGCCGCGCTGGCCGGCGTTGCCGCGGCGTGGCGAGCTCCCGAGCTCTGGCCGTGGCTCCTCTTTCTCGCCGCCAAGCTCGTGGTGACCGTGCTCTTCTTCGGCTACGCACGCCAGGGTGCGATCGTGATTCCCATCGTGGCGCTGCTCGTGGCCCTCGCCGCGCGCCCGTTGCTGGCCCGCGTGTCGGTCCGCGCCTTCGCCGCGATCGCGCTCGTCGCGATCGCGGCCGACGCCGTGCGCGTCGCCACCCGCCCCGCGCTCTCGATCGACCACCGCCCCGCCACTACCTCGGATCCCGACCCTTCCGACGTCCACCGCGACCAGCGCGTCGACGTGGGGTGATGCTCACCCCCGCCGCCGCACCCGCGCCACCGCCAGGCCGAAACGTTCCCGCGCCCTTCGCAGGCGAATGACCACCGGCTTCCAGCGCCGGCTTTCCGCGAGGTCGTCGAAGAGTGAGTACGCAACCGGCGTCACGAGCAGCGTCAAAAGCAGCGACAGCGACTGGCCGCCGATGACGACGATGGCGATGGAGCGGCGTTCTTCCGCGCCGGGGCCCGTGCCGAGAGCGAGCGGCAGCATGCCGGCCACGAGGGCCAGAGTGGTCATGAGGATGGGGCGGAGGCGGTCGCGGTTGGCCTGCAGGATGGCGGTCGCGCGGTCCATGCCGTGCGCGCGCAGGTTGTTCATGTGGTCGACCTGCAGGATGGAGTTCTTCTTCACCACGCCGAACAGCACCAGGATGCCGAGGGCCGAGTAGAGGTTGAGCGTGCTGCCGGTGAGCCACTGCGAGAGCAGCGCGAACGGAATGGCCAGCGGCAGCGACAGCAGGATCGTCACGGGGTGGATCGTGCTCTCGAACTGCGAGGCCAGGATCATGTACATGAAGATGATCGAGAGCAGGAAGGCCCAGACGAATTCGTTGAAGGTGCGCTCCAGCTCGCGGCCGCGACCCGTGACGGTGGTCGTGTAACCGGAGGCGAGGCCCATCTTCACGATCTCGCCGCGCATGGCCTCGATGCGGTCGGCGAGGGCGAAGCCGGGCGCCACGCTGGCGCTGACGGTGACCTGGCGCTCGCGGTCCAGGCGGTCGATGCGCGAGGGGCTGACGCCGCGCTCGATGTTGACCACGTTGTCGAGGCGCACCAGGTCGCCGCTCTCGGTCGGGACGTAGAGGCGGCCGATGGCCGCGGGGTCGTCGCGGTTGGCGCGCTCGACGCGCAGTTGCACGTCATAGTCCTCGTTGACCGAGGCGTCGCGGTAACGCGTCACTTCCTGGTCGCCGCCGACCATGACGTTCAGGCTCGTGGCGATGTCGGACGTCGACACGCCGAGGTCCGCGGCGCGGGCGCGGTCGATGTTCGCGCGCAGCTCCGGCTTGTCGAGCTCGAGGTTCGTGTCGACGTCGTTGAAGCCGGGCAGCTTCTCCGTGCGCGACACCAGCTCGTCGGCGTAGGCGGCCAGCTGCTCGATCTCCGGACCGCGGATGACGAAGTTGATGTCGGAGCGGCCGCCGGGACCGAAGTTGAACGACGGCGGGTTGCGCGGCGCCACGCGGATCGGCGCGAACTTGCGCGTGCGCTTGCGTACCTCCTGCATCACGTCCTGCGCGGAGTAGTTGTCCTGGAAGGCCTGCCACGGCTTCCCCTTCTTCAGGGAATTCCAGAACTTCGTGAACGAGAGCGTCCGCTCTTCGTGCGGCGCGATGCGCACGTAGGCGCTGCCGCTGGAGGTGGAGCTGAGGAAGCCGCCGCCGGCGGACGAGAGCACGAGCCGCACACCCGGCGTCTCGAGCAGCTCCTTCTCGATCTGCATCATGGCCTCGTTCATGGAGGCCAGGCTGGTCCCCTGCGGCGCGTTGATGCTCACGTCGAACTCCGCCTCGTCGACGTTGGTGGGGATGAACTCCTGCTTCACGGCCTTGTAGAGCGGGATGCTGGTGAGGATGACCAGCGCGCCGACGACGGCGATGATCTTCCGGTTGCGCATGGAGAACTCGAGCATGCGCATGTACGCGGCGTCGACGCGTCCGTAGAAGCCGGTGCGCGAGCCGTGTCCCCCCTCGGCGTCCTTCAGGCTGAGGAGGCGCGAGCTCATCATCGGCGTCAGCGTGAACGACACCAGCAGCGAGACCATGATGGCCACGGCCGCGGTGATGCCGAACTGGTAGAGGAACCGTCCGGAAATGGACGACATGAACGACACCGGCAGGAAGATGACCACCAGGGAGAGGGTCGTGGCCAGGACGGCCAGGCCGATGTCTTTCGTGGCCGCGGCCGCGGCCTCCATCGGCTTCATCTTCTTCTCTTCGATGAAGCGGAAGATGTTCTCGAGCACGACGATGGCGTCGTCGATGACGATGCCGACCATGAGCACGAGCGCGAGCATGGTCACGCTGTTCAGGGTGAAGTCGAGCGCCCACATCATCCCGAACGTGGCGATGACCGAGGCGGGGATGGCGATGCCGGCGATGACCGTGGAGCGCCAGGAGCGCATGAAGATCAGCACGACGATGCAGGCCAGGATGGAGCCGAGCACGAGGTGGACTTTGATCTCGTGCATGGCCGCCTCGATGTAGCGCGACTGGTCGCGGATCACTTCCAGCTTGATGTCCGCGGGGAGCTGGGACTGCACGTGCGGCAGCGCGGCCTTGATGCCGTTGATGACGGCGATGGTGTTGGCGCCGGACTGACGGCGAATGTCGAGGGTGACGGTGGGGACGCCGTTCAGCCGCGCCAGGCTGCGCTGCTCCTTGGTGCCGTCTTCGACGCGGCCGATGTCGCGGATGCGGACGGGGACGCCCGCGTTGTTGTCGGTTGTCGGTTGTCGGTTGTCTGTGACGCCTGGTGTCTCCCTGGAGCTGGTGCGCGTGGCGATGACGAGGTTTTCGAAGGCGCTGGGCTGGGTGTAGCGGCCCATGGTGCGCAGGGTCAGCTCCTGCTTTTCCGTGGTCACGTTGCCGCCGGGGAGGTCGGCGTTCTGGCGGTCGAGGGCGGTGCGGACGGCGGTGATGGGGAGCTGGTACGCGGCCAGGCGGTCGGCGTCGACCCAGACGTTGATGGCGCGCTCGAGTCCTCCGACGACGCGCACTTCGCCGACGCCGCCGGTGCGCTCGAGCTGCACGCGCACGGTCTTGTCGGCGAGCTCGGTCAACTCACGAAGCGACCGCTCGCCCGACAGGGCGATGGTGAGCACCGGCGAGCTGTCGTTGTCGAACTTCGACACGACGGGCGGCGTGGCGTCCTCGGGGAGTCGATTGATGACGGTGGCCACGCGGTCGCGCACGTCCTGCGTGGCGGTCTCGAGGTCGCGGTCCAGCTTGAACGTGGCGATGACGTTCGAGGTGCCGGGACCGCTGACCGAGCGCAGCTCGTCGATGCCGTCCACGGTGTTGACCACTTCCTCGACCTGCTGCGTGATGAGCGACTCGACTTCTTCCGGCGCGGCGCCGGGGAGCTGCGTGCGCACGGTGACGGTGGGCAGGTCGACCGAGGGGTAGCGGTCGATGCCGAGCTGGGCGTAGCCCGCCGCGCCGACGACGACCAGCGCCAGCACGATCATCGAGGCGAAGACGGGACGGCGGATACAGATTTCGGCGAGTTTTTGCATGGGTTTACCGATTCCAACGGTTGGCGGTTGACGGTTGGCGGTTGGCGGGAGAGGACGAGTCGCAGCCGGCTTCTACCCGCCAACCGCCAACTGACAACCGCCAACCGCTCATCGCGTCACCACCGCCTGTCCCGGCCGCATGTTGCCCGGGCTCAGGACCACTTCGTCGCCGGCGGCGACACCGCTCAGCACCTCGATGTACGGGCCGGTGCGGCGGCCGGTCGTGACCGGCTTCTCTTTCGTTTTTCCTTTTTCGACGACGACCACTTTCTCGATGCCGGCGAAGGTGACGAGCGCCTCGCTGGGGATGGCCAGCGACGTGGCGGTGGTGTCGGTGACGATGGTGGCGCGGGCGAAGGAGCCGGCGCGGAGCGCGCCGTTGTTCGGGATGTCGGCCTCGATCTGCAGGACGCGCGTGCGCTCGGTGATGGTGGGGCTGAGGCGCGTGATGCGCCCGGTGAACGCGCCCGGCGCGCCGTCGACGGCGAGCTGGATGCTCTGTCCGGGACGGATGCTGGCGGCGTCGCGCTCCGGCACCTCGGCGCGGAAGCGGAGCGGATTGATTTTCACGATCTCGACGACCGGCGCGCCGGCGGCGAGATACTCCCCCAGCGACGCGATGCGCTGCTGCACGACGCCGTCGAAGGCGGCGTAGAGGGCGGTGTCGGCGAGCTGCTGCCGCGCCAGCGCCACCTCGGCGCGCCGCTGCGTGGCCACGGCCTGGCGGTTGCGGATCTCTTCGAGCGCCTCCTGATAGCGGCTCTCCGCCACACGCGACTGCGACAGCACTTCGTCGAAGTCGGCCTTGGAGATGACGCCGTCTTTCAGCAGCGCGGCGTAGCGCTCGCGGCTGGCGCGCGCTTCTTCGAGCACCGCGCGCGCCTCGCGCACGGGTGGGGTGTCGGACGGGTCGACGCTGTCGCTGCCGCCCTGCGGCGGCAATCCGAGGCGGACGCGTGCCTGCGCCAGTCCCGCCTCGGCCTGCTGCAGCCGGAGGTTATAGTCGGTCGCGTCGATGCGAGCCAGGAGCTGGCCGGCCCTCACGCGGCTGCCAAGGTCGACCGCGAGCGACTGCACGCGTCCGGCGACCTTGGTGCCGACAGTGGCGCGGTCGTAGGCGTCGAGCGTGCCGTTGACGAGCACGCTGGCGCCGAGCTGGCGCTCTTCGACGCGCGCGGTCTGCACGCGCTTCGGCGCCTGGTCGGGCCTGCTTTCCTGCGCGGACGCGGACGAGCCGGAGTCATCGCCGCCGCAGGCAGCGAGCAGGAGCAGTACGGCGGAGGCGGTAGTGATGCGGGAAAACACGGAAGCGGCCATCTCTAGCAAGAAACCTGCTCTGCCGGCGTCGGCGTTTCCTCCGAGTCACGAATGGCACGCGGATGTCACGAATGGCGCCAGCGGACCGCCGGCGTCCCCTCCGGCTGTCTGTGCGGGCGTCTCGCCCGCACGGTGGCGGCGGGACGCCGGCGCTCCCTACTTCACCACCTGCACCTCCACGAAGCTGGCCTGCTCGGGCGCGAAGTACACGCGGTGCGTGGCGGCGCGGTAGTCCTCCGGCTTCGCCTTGGCGATGTTCTCCACGAACGTCTGCGGGTTGCGGTCGTAGAGCGGGAACCAGCTCGACTGCACCTGCACCATGATCCGGTGTCCCGGCAGGAACGTATGGTTGGCCTCGGGGAGGCGGACGCGGTACGGCACGACCTGGCCCGGCACGATGGCCTTCGGCGTCTCCAGGCTCTCCCGATAGCGGCCGCGCATGATGTCGCCCGAGATCATGAGCTGATAGCCGCCGAGGGTGGGGTTGGAGCGGAACTCCGGCGGGAAGACGTCGATCAGCTTGACCACCCAGTCGGCGTCGGTGCCGGTGGTCGAGGCGAAGAGCGTCGCGGTCACGGCGCCGCTGATGGCCACCGGCTCGGTGAGCGGCTCGCTGACGAACGTCAGCACGTCCGGCCGGTCGGCGAACGGGCGCTGGTCGTCGACCAGCCAGCGGTTCCAGCTCGACTCCGTGTTGTACATCGAGAGCACGGGGCGCACGCGGTAGGGGACGGGCTTGGCGGGGTCGGAGACGAATTCGGCGTAATGTGGGGCGGGCTTCAGCCCGCCGGCGCTCGGCGGGCTGAAGCCCGCCGCTCCACCGGGGTGGAGATAAAGTCGCGCGGGCGACACGCGGCCGTCGGCGGGCCAGCTCTGGTGCGTGCGCCACTCGTTCACGCCGGTGTCGAAGGCGAGGACGGGCGGGATGGTCTGCGTCGTGTCGCCCTTGAGGTGGCGGTTCCAGAAGGGGAGCAGCACTTTCTCGCGGAAGTAGTGGCTCGTGTCGGAGTACCACTTCATCGCGCCGAGGGACGAGCCCTCGTTCTGCGACTGCCCGTGATTCCACGGGCCGACGGCGAGATGCACGCGGTCGTTGGCCGCGTCCTTGGCCTCGAGCGCGCGATAGGCGGCGATGCCGCCGAAGTTGTCTTCCTGGTCGAAGAGGCCGTGCACGACGAGCACCGGCACGGTCAGCGGCTTGGCCGCGAGGATGTCCTGCACGGCCTGGCCGCGCCAGAAGGCGTTGTATGACGGGTTGTCGACGATCTTACGCCACGTGGCCAGCTTGTCGGCCTTGTAGCGGCGGGCCACGGCGTCGGCCGAGCCCCCTTCGAGGAAGGCCTCGTACATGTCGCGGTAGCCGAAGGGGAGCGCGTAGTCGCTCTTCTTGTTCGACCCCATGTTGTAGATCCACTCGAGCATGGTCTGGCGGAGCGCGCCGTTGTGGTAGAAGTCGTCGCCGATCCAGCCGTCGACCATCGGGTACATCGGCACCGCCGCTTTGAGCGCGGGATGCGGCTCGACGATGCCCATCAGCGTGAGCCAGCCGGGATAGGAGACGCCGGTGATGCCGACGCGCCCGTTGTTCCCTTTGACGTTCTTCACCAGCCAGTCGATGGTGTCGTACGTGTCGGTGGCCTGGTCGACTTTCCAGCGATTGAGCTCGCCGCGCACGGGGAGGGTCATGATGTAGTCGCCCTCGCTCTCGTAGCGGCCGCGCACGTCCTGGTAGACGCGGATGTAGCCGGCGCGCAGCAGCGACTCGTCGGCCATCGGCAGGGTCATGGCCACGTGCGGACTGCTCATCTGCTTGGTTGGCTTGTCGGCGCCGTACGGGGTGCGCGTGAGGATGATCGGCGCCGCGGTGACGCCCTTGGGGATGATGACCACCGCGTGCAGCTTGACGCCGTCCCGCATCGGGATCTTCACCTCGCGCCGCTCGTGATCGAAGGCGTCGGTGACGGGGGAGAAGGTGGAGGGGATCTCGCTCTGCGCGAAGAGGGGGAGAGCGAGAAGGAGCGAGAGGAGAAGCTTCAATCTCATGGCGTGATCATAGCGTCGGAACGAAGGCTGCAACTCGCCAATCCATGACTGCTCTCGCAACGGCGCAACTCGGCTCCTCCGGACCCACCATCACCCGCGTCGGCTTCGGCGCATGGGCCATCGGCGGAGGCGGCTGGGCCTTCGGCTGGGGGCCGCAGGACGATGACGCCGCGGTCGCCTCGATGAAACATGCGGTGCGCCGCGGCATCAACTGGATCGACACCGCTGCCGTCTACGGTCTCGGACATTCGGAGGAGCTGGTCGGCCGTCTCCTCCGCGAATTGCCCGGGAACGAGCGTCCGCTCGTCTTCACCAAATGCGGCCTCTCCTGGGACGAGTCCGATCCGATGAAGCCGCCGCAGCGCGATCTCCGCCCGGAGACGATCCGCCGGGAATGCGAGGCCTCGCTCCGCCGCCTCGGCGTGGAGCGCATCGACCTCTATCAATTCCATTGGCCCGACGAGACGGGCACGCCGGTCGAGGACTCCTGGGGAGAGCTGTCGCGCCTCGTCGACGAAGGCAAAGTGCGCTGGGCCGGCGTCTCGAATTTCAAGGTGGAGCTGCTCGAGCGCTGTGAGCCGATCCGCCACGTGGAGTCGCTGCAGCCGCCGTTCTCGCTCATCCGCCGCGACTTCGCGTCGCGTGAGCTGGCCTGGTGCCGCGAGCACGGCACGGGCGTGATCGTCTACAGCCCGATGCAGTCGGGGCTGCTCACGGAGAAATGGACACTCGACCGCGTCGATGCACTGGCCGAGGACGACTGGCGGCGCGGGTCGTCCGAGTTCCAGCGGCCGAACGTCGAGCGCAACCTGCAGCTCCGCGACGCGCTGGTGCCGATCGCGGAGCGCCACGGCGTCTCGGTGGGCGCGGTGGCCGTGGCGTGGACGCTGTCCTGGTCCGGCGTGACCGGGGCCATCGTCGGCGCGCGCTCGCCGGAACAGGTGGATGGCTGGATCGGGGCGGCGTCGCTGGAGCTGACGCCAGAGGATCTCCGAACGATCGAGGAGGCGATCGGCCGCACCGGCGCCGGCAGCGGCCCAGCCTCATAAAGCGGTCTGGACTGCGTGAGCGCAGCTCGCGCTCGCCAACGCCGCAGCGCAGCTGCGGCGTTCGAGAGCGGCAGCTGACGCTGCCGCAAGTCCAGACGCGATGCGTTAGAGTCCCGCCCTGATGACCACGGCCCTCCTCATCCACAGCGGCGGCTTCACCTCGCGCCAGTGGCGCAAGCTCTCCGAGCTGCTCGCGCCGCACTATGACGTCCTCGCTCCCGATCTCCTCGGCTACGGCACCCGGGGATCGTGGCCGGAGGGCGAGCCGTTCCACTTTCGCCAGGACGTCGACCTGCTCGAATCGCTGCTGAGTGAGCCCGCGCATCTCGTCGGCCATTCGTACGGCGGCTTCCTGGCCCTGCAGCTCGCGCTGCGGCGGCCGGACCTCGTGCGCTCCATCGCGGTGTACGAGCCGGTGGCCTTCGGCATCCTCGACGAAGAGGAGCGCGATGCATTGCGCGATGTGAAACGAACCTTCGACGATCCGGAGGCGTGGCTGCGCGCGTTCGTGGAGTGGTGGAACGGCCAGGGGGCGTGGGAGCGGCTGAACGAGGAGACGCGGGGGAGCTTCCGCGCCGTCGGCTGGAAGCTGTTCCAGGAAGTGATGACCCTCGGCGCCGACACGACCGACCGCGCGACGTACGCGACGATCGCCGCGCCGGCGCTGATCATGGGCGGCGAGCTCTCACCGTGGACCGAGCGCCGGGTGGTGGAGAAGCTCGGCGCCGCGCTCCCGCGAGCGACGGCGCGCTTCTTCCCCGGCGTCGGCCACATGGGACCGATCTCCCACGCGCCGCTGATCAACGAGGCGATCGCGGCGCATGTAGGGCGGGCTTCAGCCCGCCGGTGACGGGCTGAAGCCCGTCGCTACATCGTTGTCCTCCGGCCGCCGGTCCAGCAGCGCGTGATCGGGATCGAGCCCCGCGCGTGCGGGAGCGCCCGGCACGGTAATCGTGATCGTCTGCGCGCCGGAGCGGATCGGATGCTCCTGCCGGTAGATCGTCTTCCCCGCCGCATCGAATGCCGCAACGACGATGGTGTCGTGCATCGGCACCGGCCGCTCGCGGCCGAGGGCGTTGCCCTTCAGCTTCTCCGCGTCGATCTCCAGCGTCAGGCGATACGTGCCGTTGCCGGCCGGCCGCGCGTGCGCCTTCTTCGTGCGCAGGTTCCAGAACGTGATCTCCTCGAAGAGATCCTTGAGCAGCGCGTGCTTCGCCGGCGGCGTCACAGCGCGCAGCTCGCGGTAGAGGTCGAGCGTGGTCGGAAACGGCGTCCGCGCGGGGTCGTACTTCGCGAGCATGGTCCGCAGCGCGGCGTTCACCTGCTCCTCGCCCACCGACTCCCGCATCGCGTACATGGCGAAGGGACCGACGCGGTACGCGTCGAAGCGGTCGAAGGTGCGCATGAGCGGCACCTCGGCGGTCATGTGCGGCGCCAGGAACTCGCTGCGCATGATGTCGACGAGGCGCATGAGGTGCTCGCGCCCGTGGGTCTCCTCGATGACCATCATCGCGCTGTACCAGGCCAGGCTCTCGCTGAGCACCGGCGCCCCCTCGACCAGCGCGGGCATGAGCTGGTGTCCCCACCACTGGTGTCCCATCTCGTGGCCCATGACCGCGAACGGGAAGTCGATCTTCCGCGCATCATCCTCGGGGCGCACGAGCGCGAAGGCCTCCGAGTACTCGATCAGGCCGGGAAACGACGTCAGGCCGAGGCCGCGGCCGGTGCTCGGATACTCGACCAGCCGGAGCTGGCGGTGCGGGTAGGGGCTGTAGTGGCGCGTGTGGTAGTCGAGCGACGCGCGCACGCTCTGCAGCATGCGGCCGAGGTTCCGCGTGTGCGCGGGGTGGTGGAGGATCTCGATGTCGACGTCGCGCCATTTCGCGCGCTGCACGGCGTATCTCGCGGAGTAGATGGCGTAGCTGTTGGTGATCGGCGCGTCGGTGATGTAGTGGAAGTAGCGGCGGCCGTTCTCGCTCCACGTGCGCCGCAGCTCGCCGGGCGCGACGCCGGTCTGCTCCGCGTCGGTGCCGATGATGGTCTCGAGGGCGATCTTCTCGCGTCCCCGCGGGTCGCTGCGCGCGGCCACGTCCTCGAGCGGCGGAATGTCCTTGCGCTCGCGCAGCCCGAGCTTGCGGCGTGCGCCGGGGTTGGAGAGCTCGCGGCTGGTCTGATAGCCGACGAACGGCAGCCACTGCCGCGCGCCGTGGGCCTGTTCGGCTCGATGCTGGATCCAGGAGCCGTTGCCGACGACGGCATCGCTGCGGCCCCGGTTGGTGAAGCCGCGCGGTGCGTGGCGCACCGCGAAGTTGACGTGCACGGATTCGCCCGGCTGGATCGGTTTGCCGAGGGAGTAGATGCGGTAGGCGAAGTCCTGGTCGTGCAGCGTGACGCGCGACGGGCGGTCGAAGGTCACGCCGCTCGTCTCGACGCTCGGGCTGGTGACGAGATGAATCGTGTCGATGGCGGTATTCGAGCGATTCTCCAGCCGATAGCTGCCGCGGATCTCGGCGCTGCCGCGTTGCGGCTGAAAGTCGACGCGCAGCTTCGTCGCGGCCAGCAGCGGCTGCGGCAGCGACGCGTACCTGCCGTAGCGGCGCTCGTATTCGGCGCGCCACTCCTCCTGCTCCGCGTCGGTGGAGTAGCGGTTCAGGACGTTGGTGTTGTAGAAGACGAAGCCGCCGGCGCCGGCGATGATGGCCAGGGCGAGGGCGCCGGCCGCCGCGGGACCGCGCGTCAGGCGGCGCCGCGCGAACGCGAGCCGGGTGCGCAGTCCGCGCTCTTCGCCGCGCATCCAGAAGAGATACGTCACCACGCCGAACAGCAGCGCCCAGCCGGACCAGTAGAAGGTGAACCACCCCCACGCCGTCAGTTGCGGGCCGAACCCGTTCATCTGCGAGTAGGTCCATTCGGGCGCGCCGCCGTAGAGCAGCAGGTTGTGCTCGACGCCGAGCTCGCGCGCCATCTGCAGGGCCACGTAGGCGAGGATGGCCAGCACGTTGGCGACGTACTTTTGATTGACCAGCACGTGGATGACCATCGCGAGCGCGGCGAACAGCAGGAAGCCGATGAGCTGGAAGCCGAAGAGCGTCTTCACGTAGAGGCCGAGGTCGACCAGCGGGGCGAAGCCCATCATCCACTGCACGCCCACGCCGGAGGCGAGGAAGATGGCCTCGGTCAGCGCGAGCATCAGGCCGAGGGCCAGGAACTTGCCGAGGAAGGAGAGCCACTCCGGGACAGGCGTGACGTCGGCGATGGCGTTCATACGCGCGTCGCGCTCGCGCCAGACCAGCTCTCCGGCGGAGATGGCGATGAGGATGGCGATCATGCGCGCCAGCTCTCCCGCGGCCAGGACTTCCGCAACGCGCGCCGTCGTCGCCGCGCCGGGCGTCCCCAGCTCGACCTCGAGCACTTCCGCCGCGGTGGAGACGAAGAGGATCGCGGTCAGCGGCACGAGCAGCCAGGCCTTGCTCATCACCAGCTCGCGGAACGAGCGCATGGCCACGGCGCGCATCTGCCGCAGGCGCGTGGCCGGGCCGAAGACGCGGCGCGCGGCCGGGATGGTGAGGCCGGTCCAGCGAATGGCCGGCGTCTCCTCACTCACCGCCGTGCGTCTCCAGGTGCGGCCGCCGGTCGCGTACGCGAAGCGGAAACGGAGGTGTGCGATCGCCAGCACCGCGATGGCCACGCCGATCCAGAGCAGGCGATTGGAGAGCAGGGTCTGGTCGAGCGGGATCAGCAGCGTGTTCTTCTGCAGCGTGTTGAAGGACATCCAGAGCGCGTGCAGCGGCGTGTAGCCGAGCGGGTCGAGCAGCTTGGCCAGTCCCCACTTCCCGAGCTTGGCCCCGATGAATCCCTCGGTGATGAAGGCCGAGAAGAACAGCACCGCCGCGCCGGCGTACGCCGTGACCGCGCTGCGGCTGATCGTGGCCAGCGAGAAGAGCACCGCCGTGGCCAGGAAGGCGTTCGGCAGGGCGAAGAGAAAGTACGACGTCAGGTAGGCCTCGACGTGCAGCGGCCCGAGGGCCGCGGGGTCGATGCCCGGGACGCGCGTGGCCAGCAGCAGCCCGAGCGGCACGGCCAGCAGCAGCAGCGCCGTCACGGCGAAGGCGCCGAGAAAGCGGCCGGCCAGGTACGATGCCTTGCGCAGCGGCGTGGTGTAGAGGAGCGAGTCGATGCGTACCTGCCCGTCGCGCGTGGCCGCGTCGCCGGCCACGCCGGACGTGACGAGCAGCGAGACCATGCTGGTGATGATGGTGATCAGGCTGGTGACGATCGGCGCGTTGAAGAAGTAGCCGTCATGGCGCGCGTCCATGTAGATGGCGAAGCTCATCAGCAGCGCCAGGGAGAGGAAGAGGGCGAAGTAGATGCGCGTCGAGACCCGGCTCATCTGGAAGCCGAGCTCGAAGCGGAAGACTTCCCACGTCTTTGTCATCGCGCCACCTGCAGCACGTTGCCGCGCCGCGCGTAGTGGCCGTTCATGACGCTGAAGTAGACGTCCTGCAGGTCGGGCTCGACGGCGTGGAAGGCCGGCGACGGCTGGCTGTCGCTGCAGACGCGGACGAGAGTCCGCCCGGAGAGGAGCTTGGTCGAGAGGAGGTCGTAGTCGCGCTCGATGGCCGGCAGCTCTTCCCTGGCCACGACGCGCTCCCACACGCGCCCCTGCATCTCCGCGACGGCGGGCAGCGGCTCGGCCTCGAGCAGGATGCGCCCTTTATTGATGATGGCCATGCGGGTGCAGAGCTCGGAGACGTCTTCGACGATGTGCGTGGAGAGAATGACCACGCTGTTCTCGCCGAGCTCGCTGAGGAGATTCAGGAAGCGGACGCGCTCGGCCGGATCGAGGCCGGCGGTCGGCTCGTCGACGATGAGCAGCTTCGGATTGCCGAGGAGGGCGATGGCGATGCCGAAGCGCTGGCGCATCCCGCCGGAGTAGCCGCCGAGCTTCTGCTTGCGCACTTCCCAGAGGTTCGTCTGCCGGAGCAGCGCCTCGACCACGGCCTTGCGCTCGCCGCGATGGGTGATGCCTTCGAGGATGGCGAAGTGCTCGAGGAGCTTGTCCGCGGCGACGTTGCGGTAGACGCCGAAGTCCTGGGGGAGGTAGCCGAGCGTCTCGCGGACGGCTTCTTTCTGCCGGACGATGTCGAGCTCGCCGAGGCGGATGGTCCCCTCGTCCGGCTCCTGCAGCGTGGCCAACATCCGCATGAGCGTCGACTTGCCCGCGCCGTTGGGCCCGAGGAGCCCGAACATCCCGCCGGGGATGGTGAGGCTGACGTCCTGCAGTGCTTTGACGCCGTTGGGGTAGGTCTTGGAGAGGTGTTCGATCCGGAGCTCGAAGGACATGCTGCCGGTGAGTACGTTCAGGAAATGGAAAGGGTGCACAGGCGTGGCACCCGCCCTGCTATTTCCTTGGTCAGGAGGAGAGCGAGATGTCCCGAACGAACGACCCCAACCATGCCGCGACCGACCCCCGCGCCGCCGCCAGCCAGGACCAGGTGAAGAGGGACCACGACGCGCTCGAGGAGTCCGCGCGCCGCGTGGAGGCGTCGGTCCCGCCGAACCAGCAGCCGGCCACCGACCCCCGGAACGCCGCGAAGCAGGACCAGGTGAGGGCGGATCACGACGCGCTCGAGGAATCCGCACGGCGCGTGGAGTCGTCTGCCTCGCAGTCGACGACCGACCCCGACGCCGCGGCGAAGCAGGACCGCGTCCGCGCGGACCACGACCGCCTCGAGGAATCCGCGCGACGCGTGGAAGCATCGGTGCCCGCGGACGTGCGCAACACGCCCGTGCAGCCGGCCCAGGCGAACGAGGACGACGCGCGCGACCGGCGGTAGGGGACTCGGCGACGCCGGCGTTCGCCGGCGTCGCAGTACGTTAGAATGGGAGCGCCTCGCCGGCCGTTATGGCGAGGCGGAGACAGGATCATGGCCAAGAACAGAGCCACTGCCGAAGCGCATCGAAATGGGGCGCCTCGCAATGAAAAGAGCGGTGTCCGCCGCGTGATCCTCTTCCCGACCGAGCCGAGCACGATCGGTGACCGGAAGATCGACCGGGCCATCGAGCGCGTCGTGTCCCGCAAGAAGTAGCGCTCGTCGATGAGGGATGAAGAATACGAGCAGAACGTATTCATCAACTGCCCGTTCGACTCCGAGTACGCGGCCATCTTCGAAGCAATCGTCTTTGCGGTGAACGACGCCGGATTCCGCCCGAAATGCGCTCGTGAACGGCTCGATTCGAGTCAGATTCGTCTGCAGAAGATCGCGGAGCTGATCTCCTCTTCGCGCTACTCCATTCACGATCTGTCGCGCACGGAGCTCGACGACGTCCACGCCCTGCCGCGCTTCAACATGCCTCTCGAGCTAGGGATCGACCTCGGCTGCAAGACGTTCCATCCCGACTGTTCGGACAAGTCTCTGCTGATCTTCGATTCGGAGCAGTATCGATTTCAGAAGTTCGTCTCGGACCTGAGCGGTCAGGATATCCATCAACATGGCAACAGCCCGAAAGTGGCGGTGGCTCATGTGCGGAACTGGCTGCGTACGGAATCGGGGAAGAGCGGCATCCCGGGCGGTGCCGCGATCTACGCCCGTTACGAGGCGTTCCGGGCCGACCTTCCGGACATTTGCGCGGAGCTGAACCTCGAAATCGGCGACCTCACGTTCGCCGATTTTTCGTACACGATCGCGCGATGGCTCGACACGCATCAGCAGTGACACTCCGCACGCTACGTGTCAGCTCCGCGAGCGTGGTCACGGCCAGTACGGGTCGTAAACGTAGACGTCGCCGCTCGACATGCTGATGATGATCAGCAGGATCGAGAATGCGCAGCAGCCGATGCCGATCGCCGCCGACGTGCGGTCGCCGGTCGCGGCCCGCGCCATGGCGACCCCGCAGAACGCGATCCCGATGCTGGCGAAAAGAATCGTCGGCCATTGCATGCAGTTGAAGCAGGGAACGAAGCTGAGTGCCATCAGGACGATCGAGAGCACTCCCCAGGTCAGACTCGTGGCTTTCAAGGGTGGAGCCCTCCTGTGAAACGGCGGCGGGAGACCATGGCCAGAAGGCCACAGCCATTGATCAGCAGAGCGGCGAACAGCGGCACCGCTCCTCGGTTGTGCCGCCGTGCAGCGGCCAGGTTGCCGGCGGCGATCTCGTAGAACGCGTGCGTCATTCCGCACAAGGCGCAGGTGTGGTGGGGCGCGGCGCGCGGCACGACGCTTTCGAGCACGTTCATCGGAACGAGGAACGGCACCGTCACCGCCGCGGCGCCGAAGCTGCCAAGAATGAGCCACGCCGAAGCGAGCGCTGCACGCCATTCGGTCATGCGTTCCTTTGACACGGGAACGCGAGCGTTGTGGGGTGGGCTCACCCCCTCCAAAAAAATCCCCCACCTACGAAACCTTTCGTTGAGTTCTCCGAATCACCATGACGGCTAACCGATCGTCGCATCGCGTCGTCTGACCTCACAAAAGAAAAGAGCCTGCATGAACCTACGAGTCCTGATCGTTGCGCTCGTTCTCGCCACCACTGTCTTTGCCCAGACCCCGCCGGCCGAGGGGCCGCGGACGTACGTTCCGGCCGACTTTGCCCAGTTCGCGCCGAAGACGGCGCTGGACATGATCAACCGCGTGCCCGGCTTCGCCCTCAAGGAAGAAGACCAGGAGCGCGGGCTCGGCGAGGCGTCCGGCAACGTGGTCATCAACGGGCAGCGGCTCTCGGGCAAGTCGAACGACGTGATCACGGAACTGAGCCGTATCCCGGCCACGAACGTCGAGCGGATCGAGATCGTCGATGCCGCGACGCTGAAAATCCCGGGGCTCACCGGCCAGGTCGCGAACGTGATCGTCCGCTCGACCGGCATCAACGGACAGTGGGCATACCGCCCCGAGTTCCGCTCGTACTACACCGACCCGCTCTTCACCCGCTTCGAGGTCTCCATGAGCGGGACCAAGGGGCCCGTGCAATACACCCTCGGCCTCGACAACCGCGGCAACCGCAGCGGCGCGGGCGGGCCGACGTGGATCTTCGGCCCGAGCGGCAGCCTGGTCGAGCAGCGCGACGAGCAGTGGCGCGGCAACGCGGAGCAGCCGCGCTTCAGCGGCCGCTTCGTCTTCGACGCACCCGGCTCCGCGACCGCCAATCTCAACGTTCTCTACGGGCGTCTCTACTATGACTTCCTGGAGACCGGCATCCGCACGGACATGAGCGCCGGCACCGAGGCCGCGCGCCGCGTGACGGTGGACGAGCACGGGCACAACTACGAGCTCGGCGGCGACTACGAGCTCGAGCTCGGACGGGGACGCCTGAAGCTGATCGCGGTCGGCCGCGGCTCGCGTTACCCGAACGAGACCGAGGTCGTGACGAGCTTCGACGACGGCTCGCCGGCCACCGGCTTCCGTTCCACCGGCGTCGGCGACGAGGCGGAGCGCATCGGCCGCGCGGAATATCGCTGGACCAGCAACGGCGCGGAGTGGCAGGTGTCGGGCGAAGGGGCGTTCAACAGTCTCGACAACACGTCGCGGCTCTTCGAGATGAACGGCTCGGGGATCTTCGAGGAGATCCCGCTGGAAGGGGGGACGGCGCGCGTCGAGGAAGACCGCTACCAGATCATGGGCAGCTACGGCCGCCCGGTGCGGAAGAACGTGACCATGAAGCTCTCCGCGGGCGGCGAGTATTCGCAGCTCGTGCAGGTCGGCGCCGGCGGCACGACGCGCTCGTTCTATCGTCCGAAGGGAGAGCTGTCGGCGGCGTGGAAGGTCTCGCCGCGCACGGACGTGAACCTCAAGCTGGCGCGCCGCGTGGGCCAGCTCAATTTCTTCGACTTCCTGGCCTCGGTGAACGTGCAGGACGACATCCAGAAGGCCGCCAATCCCGACCTGGTCCCGGAGCAGAGCTGGAATCTCGACATCGAGGGAGTGCGCAACCTCGGCACGCTCGGCTCGACGACGCTCCGCGTGTATGGTCAACTGATTGACGACATCATCGACTACGTTCCCATCGGGGACTCCGGCCAGTCGCCCGGCAATCTCGATCACGCCACGGTGTACGGCATCCAGTCGCGCAGCACGTTCAACCTCGACCGCATCGGCTGGGCCGGCGCGCGCTTCGACCTGGAGATGCAGTGGCAGGACAGCGAGGTCGAGGACCCGCTGACCGGCGAGAACCGCCCGATCAGCAACAGTCTGCAGGAGCTCTTCTACGCGGCGCTGCGCTATGACGTGCCGAGCACGGACTGGGCCTTCGGCACGGACTATTCGTACCAGCTCAACGCCAAGAGCTACCGCCTGACGGAAGTGGGACGGCTCTGGGAAGGGCCGGTGTGGGGCGCGGTGTACGTGGAGCACAAGAACGTGGGCGGCCTGACGCTGCGCGCGGGCGTGCACAACCTGCTCGCCGCGGACAGCATGTGGGACCGCACGGTGTACACGGGCCGGCGCACGACGGACCCGGTGGACTACGTGGAGCACCGCGACCGCCAGATCGGCCCGATCTTCTCGTTCGCGGTGCGCGGGAAGTTCTAAGCAGGACGCACTGGCTTGGCCAACGGAAACCCAGCGGACCGCCGGCGAGGACGCCGGCGGTCCGCATCCGTTGGCGAGCCCAGTGCGGTCTGCTTAGGCGAGGACGGGGGAATGACCGGGGGCCTGAACCAAAGTGTCATCCTTCGCCGCCTACGAGGCTCAGGATGCCCCCCCGTCCGTGCTAGCGCTGCCAGTCGCCGATGTAGGTGAAGGCGGCCCAGTAATAGGGATGGGCCCAGCGGGGATCGCGGCGGATGGACGACTGGGCGTGGCGCAGGGCCTCGGCGGGAGGGAGGCCGTCCTGCAGCATGGCGCGGTAGAAGCGCGACATCAGCTCGGCGGTGGCGCGGTCGTCGATGTTCCAGAGCGTGACCACCATCTTCTGCGTGCCGGCGTGGAGGAAGCCGCGGGCGAGGCCGATCATCCCCTCGCTGCGCACCTGCTTGCCGAGGCCCGTGCGGCAGCCGCTCAGGACCACCAGCTCCGCGCCGAGCTGCATCCGGAAGACGTCGTTGAGACGGAGGAAGCCGTCGATCGCGCGGCCGTTGCGGTCGTAGAGCGAGAGCAGCAGGCCGGAGAGCTCGGGATGCTTGTCGTCCACGATGCCGTGCGTGGCAAAGTGCACGATGCGGTAGCTGCGGAGATCGGTCTCGAGCGCGGCCTGTTTCGTGGCCGCGAATCCGGTGTAGATGCGCCGCCGCGACGGCGGCACGGTGGCGGCGATGGCCTTCGCCTCGGCCGCGGTGAAGACGAGGCGCGGGATCACTCCATCGCGGGTCAGGCCGACGTCGTTCGCGGCGCGGGTGACGTCGCGGTGCACCGCCGCGCGACGGTCGCGCGCATCTCCCGGCGAGAAGACCGGGTCGCCGAAGAGCGCCAGCGTATTCGGCGCGGGCGGGCGCGACTTCGCCTGCGAGCGCAGCAGCGCCAGCACCGAGGCGGAGGGGAGATAGATCACCTCGTGCGTGTCGGCGAGCGGTGCCATGCGCGCGTCGCCGGGCATCGGCAGCGCGGCGAACGGCACGTACTGCAGCATGCCGTCGGCGACGACCACCAGCCGCTTCGCGGCGCGGATGCGCTCGTGCACCGGGCCGAGGATCGTGTTGCTCAGGCGTGACGCGGCGAACCAGTAGCGCGACGCGGATCGCGGGGGATCGGGGCGCACGCGGGAGAGATTGCGGTCGGAGCCGGCGGGGGTGAGCTGCGCCATCAGCACGCGCACGAGCGGGTCGAGCTGCTCGACCACGGGGAGCGTCACGAGCTGCGCCTCGTCCTGCGTCACCGCCCAGAGGAAGCCGCGGCGGACGTCGTTGTGGAAGCTGAGGTTGAAGTAGAGGAGCAGCGTGCCGTCGTCGAGCAGCGACTGCACGCCGGCGAGCTGCGGCGATGCGGTCTCGACGAGCTCGGGCGGCGCGGCGTCCGCGCGGACTTTGGAGAGGAGGCTGAGCAGCGCCCGCGCGCGGGAGCGCTCGGCGATGGAGAAGGCTTCGTCGCCGCGGTCGAGGCGGACCAGCGCGTCGAGCAGCGCGTCGTAGCGGTAGCGCTCGTGCGCGAAATGCGTCGTGCGCAGCGAGTCGGCGCGCAGCGTTTTCCAGCGCGCTTCCGCGGCGTCGACCGACTGCTGCAGGCGCGGCAGTGCGCGCGCGGCGTAGCCCGTGCGGAGGTCGATCAACGCCCGGTTGTCGAGGACGTGCTCCAGGCCGCCGACCTGCCTGGCGATCACTTCCGCCTCGTCGAGCAGCCTGTGCGCTTCCGCCCACTCCTCGCAGGTGGCGCGCAGATGCGACAGGCCGATCAGACTGACGAGCGCCGGACTCTGGAACTGCTTCGAGCGTGCCAGACCGAGGGCCTCCTCGTAGGCGACCACCGCCTCCGCGTAGCGCCCGCCCAGCTCGAGGAAGATGCCGCGCGAGGCCATCGTGTGCGCCTCGAAGAACTCGTCGCCCGATTCGCGGAATATCGCCAGCGCGCGGTCGAGCGAAGCGATGGCCTGGTCGAACTGCGCGAGCGAGCGGTACCCGCCTGCGATGTTGTGATGACCGAAGGCGAGACGCTGGCGGTCGCCCATCTCTTCCCAGATCTCGATGGCCTGCTGGAAATAGTCGAGCGACAGCTGCGGGTCGATCTCGCGATTCAGAAAGCCGAGGCGGCTCATCACGCGCGCGGTGACGCTCTTCGAGCCCACCTGGCGTGCGGCGGCCAGCGCGGCTTGCGAGTGGTCCATCGACTCCTGCGGGTTGATCTGTTCGTGATTGCTGGCGATGGCGTCGAGGAGGTGCGGCAGCAGCGGCGCGAAGCCGGCGGCGCGGCCTTTCTCGAGCGCTTCCTCGTCGACGCGGTCCGACTCCGCGCGCTGGTTTCCGGCGTACAGCGTGGCGCCGACGAGCTGCAGCGCCTCCACCTCGCGGCGTGCGTCGCCGAGCTCGCGATACTCCGCCGCGATGGCGCGCGCCTCGGCGATGACCTCGTCGATCCGCTTCCGCGCCTCGGCCAGGCGCTTCTCGTACAACTCGCTGAGCTTCCAGTACCGCACGTCCGCCGCCGCGCGCTTGCGATCCCTCTCCGTCGCGGGGCGCCGCTCGATGGTCAGCGTGTACGGCCCTTTCGTCGTGGCGCCGCGCGGGGTGATGTCGAGGAGCCACTCCTCGTCTTTCTCGGCGACGACGAACACCTCCTCCGGCACGGCATGGTCGTACGGATTCCCGACCTCGTAGGCGATGCCGCGCTCCGCCTGGCGCACCGTGACCACGACATCGAGCTTCGACTGGTCGATGCGCACGCGCGCCAGCTCTCCGGCGCGGAGGCGCAGCGGGATGCGGTGATGCTCGCGCACTCCCAGCTCGTCGGCGGCGGCGCCGAGGGCGAGCAGCAGGAGGCCGCAGAGTGCTACCTTTCTGACGGACAAAAGGACATGCATCCTCACAGCATGAATGGCCGGTGTCAATGTGCGCTGTCCCCCGACCGGGGGACGAGCCCGCCGCGCGCGGGCGGTCACGATGGGAGCGCATGAGCACCCAGACCACCGACCCTCGCGAATACCTGAAGGCGGCGGACGTCGCGCGCATCATCGGCGTGGCCGAGATGATCCATCTGGCCACGCGCGAGCCGGTGGTCTGGCGGCACGTGCGCCCGGAGCTCGACCGCGTCGCGCGCGGGCTGAAGGAGAAGTACCGCTACGCGCTGGCGTCCCTCGGCGACCTGCTGCACGAGGTGCTGATCGAGCGCGCGGACGTGCCGATCGACCGCAATCTGCCGCGCAGCGCCGCCGCGCGGCGGCTCCTGCTGGCCGAGGACGACGTCTACTTCCGCATCGCCTCGCTGCTGCCGCCCGGGCATCCGCACTACAGTGGCGGCGGGGAAACGGTCGAGGACGACAACGGCCGCTTGGTGCGGCGCATCCTCGAGCCGGCGGTGCTGCAGGCGCTCGAACAGCGGCTGATGCTCGTGCAGACGCGGCTCTCCGCGGCGCAACTGAAGAGCTGCGTCGACGGCTGCACGCAGGGCGTGCTGACGTTCGACGCGGGCGGTCGCTGCATCTTCTCGAATCCGGCGGCCGAGGCGATGCTCGGCGGGACGTCGCTGGATGTCCGGAGCGTGTTGCGGCAACTGCCGGAAGACCGGAGCGCGCCGCACTGGCTCGACCGGATCACGTTCGCGGCGGGGGAGCGGGCGCTGCATGCCTTCCCCCTGTTCGTGCCGGACGGCGATGCGGGGGCGCTGCTGCACGTGTTCGTGCTGGCCGAGCCGGACGTGGAAGCGGCGGTGGGGGAGCTGCGCCGCCGCGCCGCGCTTTCCGAACGGGAGGCCGAGGTGCTGCTGCTGGCCGTCGAAGGGATGAGCTATCCGGCCATCGCGCGGGAGCTCGGCGTGAAGACGCATACGGTCAACACCTTCGTCGACCGGCTGAGCGAGAAACTGAACGTGAACGGGCGCGAGGAGATGATCAAGCTGGTCTACTCCATGCTGCCGATGCTCTCCTGACCATGCCGGAGCTCGTCGGGCACTACCGCATTCTCGAGTCTCTCGGCAGCGGCGGCATGGGCGACGTCTGGCGCGCGCGGAGGCTCGACGACGACGCCATCGTCGCGCTGAAGACCATCCGCGCCGACCGCCTCCCCGACGCGGAGTCGCGGGAGCGCTTCGCGCGCGAGGCGGCGGTGCTGGAGCGGCTCGAGCATCCGTCGATCGCGCGGGTGCTCGATGCCGGCGTCGAGCCGATGCCGTTCATCGCCATGGAGCTTCTCGGCGGCGAGACGCTGGCGGCGCGGCTGGCCCGAGGCCGCATGAACGTACCCGAGGCGCTGGCCTGCACGGCTGCCGTGGCCGAGGCGCTGGCGTTCGCGCATGCACATGGCGTGGTGCATCGCGACGTGAAGCCGTCGAACATTCACCTCGACGGTGAGCGCGTCGTGCTCTCCGATTTCGGGATCGCCTTCCTGCCGGGGGAGACGCGCGTGACCCGTACCGGCGCGCTGATCGGCACCGCGGCCTACATCGCGCCGGAGCTGGTGCGCGAGCAGGAGCCGGTGCCGGCTTCGGACGTCTACTCCCTCGGCGTGGTGCTGTTCGAGATGCTCACCGGCGAGCTGCCCTTCCGCGCCGAGGGGGCTACGCTGCTCGCCGCCGCACGGCTGATGTATCCGCCGCTGGCGCCGGGCGAGCTGCGTCCCGGACTGCCGAAGGAGGTGCAGGAGCTGGTGCTGCGCTGCCTGGCCATGAAGCCCGAGCATCGCCCGGCCGCCTCGGAGCTCGCGGAGCTGGCGCGCGGCGCGAAAGCCCCGAGGCGCCGCCGTGCATGGCTGTACGTGGCCGGAGCGATCGCCGCGGCCGCGATCGCGTTGTTCCTCGCGCAACCGTCGGCCAAAGTGGAGCGGGCTTCAGCCCGCCGCCCGTCCACCCTCGGCGGGCTGAAGCCCGCCGCTCCACCTGCCATCGCGCGCTCCGAGTCGTTGAAAGTGAGCCTGCTGGCCCTCGGCGCGAACACTCCCGCCGACTACGAGGCCACGCGCAACCTCACCAAAGTCACGGCGGCCAATCCCGGCTTCGGCGTGGCCGATCCGGCACGCGAGTTCCGCGTGGGCGACCGCATCGCGGTAGTCATCGAGAGCTCGACCGCCGGCTGGCTCTACGTGCTGAACGCCGGTTCGGACGGCATCACCCGCAACATCGAACAGCCGCGCGCCACGCGCGTCGACGCCGATACGCCGCGCATCCTCGGCCCGTTCGAAGTCGAGCCGCCGTCCGGCGTCGACACCGTGACGCTGCTCCTGACGCGCGAACGGATCGCCGCCCTGGAACAGGACGGCGACCTCGGCGACACCTTGCGCGCGGAGCTCGCGCGCCGCCCCTACGGCTCCGCACGCCGCAGCGAGCACCACGCCCTCTTCTTCGAAGACGCCGGCACCGGCCGCATCGTCGCCACGGTCCCGGTCCGCCACCGCGAGCGGTAATCCGAGCCATCGGCGCCCCGTCGCCTGTCGCGCAGCCATCCCGCCTGCGGCTCCCCCAGGATGCCGGCGCGGGACGCCGCCACGACAGCCGGCGAGACGCCGGCGCTTTGCTTGAACTGCGGACCGCCGGCGTCCCCGCCGGCGGTCCGCTGCTTTCATCGGTCCACTGGGTTGCTACGGCACGACCCAGTTCATGGCGTCGGCGAGGCCGAGCTTCTGTTCCGGGTTGATGGCCATATGGGCGTCGGTGCCGGTGGGGTTCCAGGCGAAGAAGGTGAAGTTGCGAACGTTGTAGGACTGGAAGCCGGTGATCACTGCCTGCGATACCTGGCTGCGCGACAGGACGACGTTCTCGCAGATCTTGATCTTCGGCACGTTGAACTCGGCGATGTAGAGCGACTTCGCGGTGCGGTTGTCCGCGGCGGCGTAGTCCTTGGTGAGGCTCCACGTACCGGTGGGGCAGTACGCGCTCGGGTAGCTGTCGATGGCGAACACGTTGCGGAAGTTGGAGTCGAGGAACGCCAGCGACGAGTCGGTGTAGCCGGCGCGGCGCTGCTCGTCCTGCTCGTCGGTGCGCGGGAAGTTGTACGGGTAGAGCTTCGACGACACGCCGATCGACGAGAGGCCGAGGCTGTCGAAGGTGGAGCGGGCGCGGGCGAGCATCGAGTTGATGGCGTACGAGAGCTGCTCCGCGCGGAATGTGCGGAAGGCGGTGGTGAGCGTGGCCGGGTAGGGCGTCGCGGAGCCGTGCTTGAGGTGCCACTGCTCGATCGAGCGCGGGTCGCGCGACGTCAGGATGTCGGCCGGGTACTGCATCTCGTTGCCGATGAGGATCTCGTCGATGGCGCCGTTCGGGCCGAAGTGATTCACCCCGCCGTCGTTCTGCATGGCGCGGATGAACGCCTCCACCCACTGCGCCGTCTCCGTCCCCCAGACCGGCGAGGAGGGGCTGAACTGCAGGAACGCCGGCGGCGGATTCAGGACGTTGCCGTTCATGTCCGTGACCCGGTCGCCCGCGTACCACTGCTCGATGGCCGGCGGCACGTAGTGCGGGCTGAGGAGCGGCGTCCACTTCACCGACAGCCGCTCGCAGAGCCGCGCGAACTGCTGGTACCACCAGAAATTGTGCGTGTCGGTGCGGTTCCACGGCACCTCGAGCTGCACGACGAGGCGCACCTCGCGTCCGTTCCCGACGCGCACCGGACGGTTGCTGGCGATCTCGCTGATCATCTGCCGCAGCCGTGCCTCGGCGCCGGAGAGATCGTAATCGGCGTCATCGCCGTACATCAGGACGCCGACCTTGTACTTGCCGCTCGCGGCCACGGGCGTGGTCGTGCAGGCCTGCGCCGAGGGGGAGGAGCAGAAGCCGTTGCCCGCGCAGGCGAGGACGACGAAGCAGTGGTTCGTGCCCGCGGCCAGGCCCGTCCAGGAGTAGCTGGTCGAGTAGAGATCGCCGGTCTGCGCGCCGCTGGCCACGTGGCGCACTTTGTAGCGCGTCGCGCCGGAGACGGCGTTCCAGCTGATCGTGGCCGACGAGGACGACGTCGCGGACGCCGTGACGCCGCTCGGCGGCGCGGGGATGTACCCCGCGGTGACCGAGACCGACCCGGAGGCATACGGGTTGGTGGTCGTGATCGCGTAGTAGCTGCGCGTGCCGCTGGTGAAGTTCCAGGAGAACGGCAGGACGACGGACGTCGAGCCGGCGTACTGCGGCACCGTGGCGATGACGACGCCGTTCTGGTACAGCCGCATCGTCCCGGAGGTCTGGAACGCCGTCCAGTCGTTCTTGCGCACGATGGCGCGGGGATAGCCGGTCTGGATCTCCAGACTCAGCACGGAGGGAGATGCCCCGTACGAGACGCCGCTCGGCGTGGCCACGTACGAGTAGTACTGCGCCGACGCGGCGCCGGTGAACATCAGGAGAAACCACAGAAAGACTGCATTGCGAACCTTCATCATCGAGAGCTCCTCAAGGAATTGATTTACTGAAGGAAGTCTCGATGAACGGCTCAGCGCTGTATGTCGCTCGATCCACCCACAGCCGCCGCCGCGATGTCGTCCGTTCTGTTCTGAGCGGAACGAAGGGCCTCTGGTCGTCCCCCCGTCCGCTCGGCTACCCTCGCGCCGTGTACGACGCGATCGTCATCGGCAGCGGGGCGGGTGGGGGGGCGGTGGCGTGGCGGCTGGCCTCGGCCGGGTGGCGCGTGCTGGTCCTCGAGAAAGGGCCGCGCCATGCGCGGCGCGACTATCGCCGCGACGGTGGGTTGAAGCCGGGGGAGTTCATCCCGGCGCTCGATGTCGACCCGCACACCGTCGTCACGCGCCGCACCACCACGCCCGTCCGCACCACGCTGGGGTGGATCGCCACGTGCGTGGGGGGCGGCACGGTCCACATGGGCGGCTACTTTTACCGCTTCCATCCCGACGACTTCCGCATGCGCACGCGCTTCGGCGCGTACCTCGGCGTCGCGGACTGGCCGTACTCCTGTGACGAGCTCGAGCCCTATTACGCCGTTGCCGAGCGGATGATGGGGGTGTCCACGGCCCTGCGCGTGCATCCGTTCGCGGAGCGGGTCGACGCCGCGGGCCGGCGGCGCGGGTGGCATCCCTTCCCGACGCCGCGCGCCATCAATGCCGAGGAGTACGACGGGCGTCCGGCGTGCGAATACTGTGCGCTCTGCGCGTCGTACGGCTGTCCGGTGGGGGCGCGCGGGACGTCGCAGGAGACCTTCATCGCGCACGCGGAGCGCAGCGGGCGCTGCGAGGTGCGGCCGCTGTCGATGGTGCGCCGCATCGAGCGCGAGGGCGACCGCGTCACCGGCTGCACGTACCTCGACGCCGAGGGGCGCGAGCACTTCGCGGCGGCGCGCGTGGTGTGCGTGTCGGCGTCGGCGATCGAGTCGGCGCGGCTGCTGCTCCTCTCGAACCTCGGCAACGAGGAAGGACAGGTCGGGCGCAACCTGCAGTTCCACGCCGTGACGATGGGAGAGGCGTCGTTCGTTGCGTTCCCCGAGGGCGACTCGCCGTTCCTCGGACGCTCGATCGGCGACTTCTACTTTCTCCCCGAAGGCGTCTCCGACCTGCCGAAGGGAGGGATGATCCGTTTCGGGTTGACGCCCGGGCGCGCGGGTCTCTACTTCGAGGTCTTCCACGACTTCCTGCCGAACGAGCACACCTTCGTCACCCTCGACGACGCGACCACGGACCGCTGGGGACTTCCTGCCGCGCGCATCCATCTCGACGTCCCGGCGCACCATCGCCGCGCCGGCCGCTTTCTCGCCGATCGCGCGCTCGACCTCTGCGAGGACCTCGGCGCCACCGAGGGGATCACCACCGACGTCGGCGGCACGTCCGCGTATCTCGTCCATGGCACCTGCCGGGCGGGAGGCGATCCGCGCACGTCGGTCCTCGATCCCTTCTGCCGCGTGCACGCGCTGCGCAATCTGTACGTCGCCGACGGCTCGTTCATGCCCACGTCCGGCGGCGCGTCGACGACGCTGACCATCGTCGCCAACGCGCTCCGCACCGCGGACCACATCCTCGCCCGCGCAAGCAGGCTCGAGATCTGACGTCGATGTACCAATCTGCCTTGACGCCTTTCCTTACGTGCATCTAGACTCCGCTCCCCATCGGAGGTGTCTGCGATGTACGACGGCACGCAGCTGCTCGAAGAGCGGAAGTCCACGGCGGAGCTGCTGTCCAGCCCACGCTGGTTTCTGGCCGAAACGCTCGCGGAACGGCTCGCCAGCCGCAGGCGCCGCGGTATCGTCTCCGCGGGAGAGCATCCCGCCGCGGCGAAGCGCCTCGCGCGCTGGAAGTCGCAGAGTGCGTTCGCCAAGAGCCCGGGACTCTGGGAGAAGCGGCTCGCATCCATCGACCTGACGGAAGGCGAGCTGCTGCAGCTCCTCGGCGAGACGGCCGAGGACGTGCGCGCGTACTCCGATCCGCCGGCCTGGCTCGAGGTCATCGCCACGGCGTACGGCCACGGCGGACGCACCTCCGCCTTCCCGTGGCCGGCGCGAACGGACCTCGACCGATGTCCGTTCCTCGCGTTCGCCGAGCCGCTCGTGCAGCACTATTGCGACAAGCTCGAAGCGGTGGCGCGCGCGGAGGGCGGACCGTTCACGCCCGGGATCGCGCGCACGCTGGCGGGGCATCTTCCCGACCACCTCGCGCCGATGCTCAACCGCACGCTCCTCGTGGAGATGCACGCGCTCAAGCTCGAGGAGCGGCTGGCGGGGGAGACGCCGGAGGCGCGCTTCGCCGACTTCATCGAGCAACTGCGCGACCGCACGTACGCGCTGGAGATCCTCGAGCTCTATCCCGTGCTGGCGCGGCAGCTCGTGCAGCGGCTGGAGCATTGGTACGAGTCGTCGGCGGAGCTGCTGCAGCGTCTCGCCGCGGACGCGGAGCTCTTCCGCGACCAGGGCCGCGTGGCCGACGTCTACGGCGCGCTCTCCGACTTCCACCGCGGCGGCCGCTCGGTGATGATCGTCGTCTTCGAGTCGGGCTTCCGGATCGTCTACAAGCCGAAGTCGCTGGCCATCGAGGCGGCGTTCCAGCAACTCCTCGGGCGAGTCGACTTCCAGCCCGCGTTCCGGCAGATGCAGGTCGTCGACCGCGGCGACTACGGCTGGATGGAGTACGTGCAGCCGGAGGCGTGCGCGGACGACGCGGCGCTGCAGCGCTTCCTGGAGCGGCAGGGTGGCTATCTCGCGCTGCTGTACCTGCTCGACGGCACGGACTTTCATCACGAGAACCTCATCGCCGTGGGGGAGCAGCCGATCCTCATCGATCTGGAGACGCTCTTCCAGCCGGCGCTCAACATCCCCGACCTGCACGATCCCGCGAGCGCGCCCGGCGCGCCGTTGCGCTCCACCGTGCTGCGCGCGAACCTGCTGCCGGAGCGGTGGTGGGGGAGCGGCGCGGCCGCGGGCGTCGATCTCTCCGGCCTCACCGCCATGGACGGCCAGGTGACGCCGCGCGCGCTCCCCTCGGTGGCCGACGCGGGCCGCGACACGATGCGCATCGAGCACCGGCAACTGACCATCCCGGCCGGCGAGAACCGCGTGCGCGTCGAGGGGCGCGAAGTGCGGGCGGCGGAGTTCGTCGCGCCGCTGGAGCGCGGCTTCCGCCGCATGTACGCGTGGCTGATGGACAACCGCGACGCGTTCTCCGGGGAGCTCGACGCGTTCGCCGGCGCCGAGATGCGCCTCCTCTTCCGCAACACGATGCACTACGGGACGGTATGGCTGGAGAGCTTCCATCCGTACGCCCTCGGCAACGCGCTCGACCGCGATCGCCTCTTCGACGGACTGTGGGCGGTGCAGCCGCGGCGGCCGTTCCTGGCGGCGCTGAGCGCGTGCGAGATCGAGGACCTGCATGGCGGCGACATCCCGCTCTTCGTCACCGATCCGGCCAGCGCCGACGTGCTGCACTGGAAGGGGACGCGCTTCGCCGGGTTCTTCGGCGAGAGCGGGATCGCGCGGTCGCGCCGCAAACTGCAGGCGCTCTCGCAGTCCGACTGCGAGGCGCAGGTGGCCGTCATCCGCGACGCGTTCGACGCCTTGCGCATCAGCGGCCCCGGCATCAGGCGGCCATCGTACGAGCTGACGCCGTCGACTCGTCCCGCGAGCGGCGAGCTCCTCGCACTGGCCCGCCGCGCCGGCGACCGCATCGTAGAGCGCGCGTTCACGGACGAGCGCGAGGCGCACTGGCTGACGCTCGATTACCGCGACCCGAACGGCTGGCAGCTCGTCCCCGCCGGTCCCGATTTCTACCTCGGCCTCACCGGCGTGGCCTTCTTCCTCGCCCACCTCGGCGCGGCCACGAACGAGGCGCGCTACACCGAGGTCGCGCGCAAGGCCATCTTCGCGCAGCGGCGGCAGCTCGAAGCCGATCCGGCCGTCGTCACGGCCGCCGGCGCCTTCAACGGCTGGGGCGGGATCGTCTACACGCTCGCGCACCTCGGCCGGCTCTGGAAGGACGACGCGCTGCTCGACGAGGCGGAGCGGTACGCGCGGCGCCTCGCCGTCGAGCAGGACGTGATGCTCGACCTCATCATCGGCTCGGCCGGCGCGATCTGCAGCCTGGCCGCGCTGGCGGAGGTGCGTCCCTCGGCATGGCTGGAGGAGCGGATGCGCGCCTGCGGCGAGCGTCTCCTGGCCACGGCGGTGCCGCAGCCGCGCGGCCTCGGCTGGCCGATGCCGATCGCGGGCAACCGCGCGCTGGCCGGCCTCTCGCACGGTGCCGCCGGCATCGCACTGGCGCTGCTGCGTCTCTACGGCCGCACGGGCGATGCGCGCTTCCGCGACGCGGCGCTGCAGGGGATCGAATACGAGCGCTCCCTCTTCGATGCCGCCGAGGAGAACTGGCCCGACCTGCGCGTCGACCCGAACGGCGTCGACGCCGGCGAAGAAGGGGAGCACTTCATGCTGGCCTGGTGTCACGGCGCGCCCGGCATCGGCCTGGCGCGCATCGCCGGACTGCCGTGGCTCGACGACGCGGAGGTGCGGCGCGAGATCGACGTCGCTGTGCGCTCCACGCTCGCGGGCGGCTTCGGCGAGAACCACAGCCTCTGCCACGGCGACCTCGGCAACCTGGAGCTGATCTTCGCCGCCGCGCGCGTGCGCGGCGACGCCGCGCTCGAAAAGCGCGCCTGGAGCATTGCCGGTGGCATCGCGGACAGCATCCGCGAGCGCGGCTGGGTCTTCGGCCTGCCGGGGAACATCGAAACGCCCGGCCTCATGGCCGGTCTCGCGGGCGTCGGCTACGGCCTCGGGCGCCTGGCGCGGCCGGACGCGTTCCCCGACCTGCTCACTCTCGAAAGTTGAGTTGCCCTGCAGTCATGCAGGGAACGGCGGAGGCGCACCACGGCCGGTGCGCTCTCTGTCGAAGATGGACGACGGCCGAGGAGATTCGGAGATGAAACGGAAAGACGTGATTCGTGCCTGGCGTGATGAGGAGTTCTATTCGTCGCTGACCGACGAGCAGCGCGCGGCGATGCCGGACAGCCCGGCCGCGGCGATCGAGCTGGGCGACGACGTCCTGGCCTCGATCAGCGGTGGCTGCAGCTACACCTACTGCCCGACGTCGGCCTACTGCAGCCCCTGTCCGCCGAAGCACTGCTACTAGGACAGATGGAGCGGCGGCCGCTCCGTTCCGGCGTCCGCCGCTCCGACCAGCTCCGCGTACCTTCCGCCCGCGGCCACCAGCTCTTGTCCGCGCCGACGACGGTGGAGAGGCGCTGGGCGATCAGAGCATTCCGGCATCAGGGCATTGCGGCCAGCACGTACAGCACGGCCGCCGCGAGCACCAGCACCGAAAAGCCGAAGTGCACGGCGATGAGCGTGGCCAGCATCGAGCTGAGGACCGAGGCCGTGCCATTGATCCCCCAGGCCCAGGGAACGTCGGCTTCGGCGAGGCGGCGCAGGCCGAGGGGGAAGGGCATGCCCATCACGAAGGCGAGCGGCGCGACCAGGGCGATGCTGATGAGGATCTTCGCCACGTCGGGCAGCCCCAGCGCAACCTCGGTGAGGATGCGCACGGCGAGGAGCATGACCACGGCGATCGCGGCGACGAGCAGCGGGATGCGGCGCGGGCGCGTGATGCGCGCGGAGAAGCCGCTCCCGAGGCCGCCGAAGACGAGGAAGGACGACAGCACGACCGTGATGGCGTAGAGCGGCTGGCCGAGGAAGAGCGTCAGGCGCTGCATGAACGCGATCTCGATGAAGAGGAACGCCAGCCCGATCGCGCCGAAATAGAGGACCAGCCGCCAGGTCGGCTCCGACGCGCGGCGGCGCAGGACGAGCAGCGGCAGGAGGATCAGCGCCAGCGACGCCACGAGTGCCTGCGCCAGTCCCGCCACCAGTACGAGATAGCCCCATTCGAGCAGGCCGCGGGCGCGGAGCCGCAGCAGCTCCGGCAGCGCGCTCCAGCGGAACGCGTGGAAAAAGTAGGGACGCTCGTCCGTCGCGGGACGGACGTTGAACTTGTAGCGCGCGTAGAAGTCCTCGGGGTCGGTCAGGAGCGCCGCCGCGGCGTCGGAGAGGGAGGGCCCCTCGAAGACGTTGAACGTCTCGCCGCCGGGCGGATGATCGACGTCGAACGAGCGCTCTTCGCAGAAGGCGCGGATGGCCGCGAGCTCGCGCGGGGTGAAGGCTTCGCGCTTCACGAGCAGCGTGGCCGTGTTCCAGCCGCGGATCAGGACGAAGTGTCCTTCCGCGGCGATGGCGGTGGCGAGCAGCTTCACCACCTCGCGCGGCGGCGCCTGCATCCAGCGCGTGATCGCGAGCACGCCGCCTGGGCGGAGATGCGCGAGCAGCTCGCGCATCGCCTCGACGGTGTAGAGGTAGCTCTCGCTGACCGCCTGCACGCCCGCGGCGGAGGCGCCGTGCGTGCCGACGAGGGCGAGCTGGATGGCGTCGTAGCGCTCGTTCGACTCGCGGATGAACCGGCGCGCCTCGGCGGTCACGACGCGCACGCGCGGGTGGCCGTACGGACCGCCCAGCTCGCGCACGAGCTGCACCATCTGCGGATTCAGCTCGACCGCCGTCACTTCCTCCGCGCCGTGCGCGAGCGCGTTCAGGACCTCGGAGCCGCCTCCCGCGCCGACGATGGCCACTTTCTTCCGCGGCGCGACGTACGCCACCGCGGTGGGGAGAAAGTCGAGATAGGCGAGGTCGCGTCCGCGGACGACCGGCGTCATCCCGCCGCCGTCGGTGAAGACGCCGAGCTGCTCCGGGATCTCGCCGGTGAACGAGAGACTGAGGCCGGGCGCGTGGCGGAACGGCACGGCGGGGCTGGCCACGGTGGTCAGCAGGCCGTGCGGACTGGAACGCTCGTCGACGATGTGCGCCCGCGGCACGCGCAGCGCGTGGCTCAGCTCCTTGAACTGCGACATGCGCAGCGGGAGCAGCAGCGGCCGGGCGCCGAGGACGGCCACGATGCCGAGGAGTGCCAAACGTAGGGCGGGCTTCAGCCCGCCCACCCCGCCCGAGGGGCGGGCTGAAGCCCGCCCTACGTTGAACGACGCGGCGGAGAGGAAGCCCAGTGCGGCCACGCACTGCAGCGCCGTCACCGGATGCACGGCGAACAGCAGCGCCGTCGCCGCGGCGGCAGCCACGCCGCCGCCGATGAGGTCCGCGCGATAGAGGCGCGGCGACTCGGCCGCGTGCCTGGCCAGCGTCAGGCCGATGGCCGTGGCGGCGCAGAAGAAGGGGACGGCGAAGAGGAGATAGAGAAGGAAGAGCCGGCCGAACTGCCGCGTGCTCCAGAAGATCTCCAGCGAGTTCAGCTCGAGACGCTGGGCGATCAGGAACGCGCCGATCGACGTTGCGCCGAAGAGCGCCGCGCAGACCGCGGCGGACAGCCGCTCGCGCGCCAGGGCCAGCAGCGTCCCGCTGGCGCCGTAGCCGAGGAGCGCGAGACTGATGATCAGGAAGGCGAGGTGATGCCACTCCACGATCGAGAAGAGGCGGATGAGCAGGATCTCGTACGCGAGGGCGGCGCCGGAGAGGAGCGAGACCGCGGTCGCGAGCGACCGCTGTCTCACGGCTTCGGCCTCGTCAGCGGGACGAACACCACCGGCAGCACCGAGCGCGTGCGCACTTTCCCGGCGGCCGTCTTCTCCACCAGCATCAGCGACTGCGTGGAGAACGGTCCGCCCACAGGGATGATCATCCGTCCGCCCGGCTTGAGCTGCTGGATCAGCGGCGGCGGGATGTGCGTGGCCGCGGCGGTGACGATGATCGCGTCGAACGGCGCCGCCTCCTTCCAGCCGTTGTAGCCGTCGGCGTGGCGCACGGTCACGTTGCGATAGCCGAGCGCGCGCAGCCGCGCCGTGGCCTGCTGCGCCAGCGGCGCGACGATCTCCACCGTGTGCACCTGCTTGACCAGGGGCGAGAGCACCGCGGCCTGATAGCCGGAGCCGGTGCCGACTTCCAGCACGACGTCCGCAGGCTTGACGCGCAGCAGGTCGGTCATCAGCGCCACGATGTACGGCTGCGAGATGGTCTGCCCGTGCCCGATCGGCAGAGGGCGGTTCGCGTACGCGGCGCTCTTCAGCTCCTCGGGCACGAACAGATGGCGCGGGATCGTGCGCATCACGCGCATCACGCGCGCGTCGAGCGCCACGCGTCCCGTCTCGCCGCTGGTGAAGCGGACATCCTGCGCAATCTCGTTCACCATCCGCGCGCGTGCGCGCTCGTACGGATCGGTGGCCGCCAGGAGGAGGAAGGGGATGAGGAGTCGCATGAACGCTCCACGTTCACATTTCGCACCTGCCGTAACACTCACGTTGCCGCATTGCAACCGCCATTTGTCCGTCACGGCGTCCATGCTGCAGGAAATGCAGGCTTCCGATGACCGGCTCCGTTCCTCGCAGGCCCCGGGTGCTGGTGACGGGCGAATATCCACTCGTCCGCACCGCGTTCGCCCGTCTCATCGCCGCTGACCCCGGTCTGACGGTGGCCGGTGAGTGCGCGAACGACGCCGATGCGCTGGCCGAGGTGATGAACAGCACCAGTCCCGACGTCGTGGTCATCGACGTCGATTGCGACCGGCGCACCCTGAGCCCGGAGCTGATGGCCCAGCTCTTCGTGCAGGTGCGTCCGCGTCCCGTGCTCGTGCTCACCGCGCACGACGAGCAGCAGTGGCTCTCCGCCATCCTGCGCCAGGGCGCTCTCGGCATCGTGCTGAAGCACCGCACCGCGGACGTGCTCATTCGCGGCATCCGGGCCGTGCTGGCGGGGGAGGCGTGGATCGAGCCGTCGATGCTGACGCTGATGTTCGGCGGCGCGGCCAGGCCTCCGCGCGACGCGCACCTCATCGACACCCTCACGCCGCGCGAGCGCGAGATCGTGGCCCTGGTCAGCCTCGGCCTGAAGAACAGGAAGATCGCCGAGCGGCTCTTCATCAGCGAGACCACCGTGCGCCATCACCTCACCTCGATCTTCAACAAGCTCTCCGTGACCAGCCGGCTCGAGCTGATGCGCTACGCCTACAGCACCGCCGGCGCCGGCACATTTGTGCCGGACCGCGACCGCTGAAAACGGTCGCTTCCTCCGATGCGTATCCGCGGGCGCCGCCGCATTGTGAGCGGTAGAACATGGAAAGGAGCCCCAACGGAATGTCCCACCGTCTCAGAGGTCTCGCCATCGCACTGATCCTCGCGGCCACGCTGCCGATGCTCGCGCAGACGCCCACCTGCGCACGCACCATCGTGGCCGACGTCGTCGCGTTCGATCAGGTCTTCTTCTGGAACCGTCTCGGAGCCGTGCAGCCTCAGGGAATGATGTACGCGCTGCGCCGCGACGTCGAGCCGATCGATCCCGGCCTCGGCCTGGTCAAAGGCAACGTCCGGCTGCGCGAGGACAAGCGTCCGCGCCCCATCGTGCTGCGCATGAACGTCGGCGACTGCCTGGAGATCGACTTCCAGAACCTCCTCGCCGACACGCCGGTCGACAACCAGCAGCCCGTCACGCGCGAGGCCTCGGTGCACGTGGTCGGGCTCCAGCTCGTGAACAACATCCTCTACGACGGCTCGTTCGTCGGGCGGAACCCGAACAGCCTCGTGGCGCCGGGCGGCACCCGCACGTACGTCCTCTATGCCGAGCGTGAGGGGAGCCACCTGCTCCACAGCATGGGCGCGGTCACCGGCGGCGAAGGGGACGGCGGGCAGATCAACGCGGGCCTCTTCGGCGCCGTCACCGTGCAGCCCGCGGGCGCGGAGTGGTACCGCAGCCAGGTCACCAAACGCGACCTCGAGCTGGCCACCACCGGCACCACCGCGGACGGGCATCCCATCGTCAACTATAACGCCGTCTATCCGCCGGGACACGACTACGCCGGCCTGCCCATCCTGAAGATGCTGCAGGGCAGCAACATCGTGCACACCGACCTGACCGCGCTGATCACCGGCCCGAACGCGGGACGCTTCCCCGCCGGCACGTATCCGCCGGTGCGCGTAGAGCCCGACCGCGAGCAGCCGTTCCGCGAGCTCGTGCAGATCTATCACGACGAGATCGGCGCGGTGCAGGCCTTCCCGCACTTCGAAGACCCGGTGCTCGGCCACACCCTGCACAGCGCGCGCGACGCCTTCGCCATCAACTACGGCACGGGCGGCATCGGCGCGGAGATCCTCGCCAACCGCTTCAAGCTCGGGCCGATGCGCGACTGCGTCGAGTGCAAGTACGAGGAGTTCTTCCTCTCCGCCTGGACAGTCGGCGATCCGGCCATGGTCGTCGACGTGCCGGCCAACGCGCCGTGCACCAAGCAGCAGATCCAGGACGCGAACCTGAACTGCTTCACCCAGAACCAGCGCAAGGCCACCAAGGCCTTCTATCCGGACGATCCGTCGAACGTCTACCACAGCTACCTGCGCGACCACGTGAAGTTCCGCGTCGTGCACGCGGGGTCGAAAGAGCATCACATCCATCACCAGCACACGCACCAGTGGCTGCACACGCCGGACGAGGACGACTCGTCGTACCTCGACAGCCAGGCCATCGGGCCGGGCAGCTCCTTCACGCTGGAGATGGCCTATCACGGCAGCGGCAACCGCAACCTCTCCGTCGGCGACTCGATCTTCCACTGCCACTTCTATCCGCACTTCGCGCAGGGGATGTGGGGGATGTGGCGCGTGCACGACGTGTTCGAGCGCGGCACGCAGATCGGCGAAGACGGGCGTCCCGCGCCCGGCTCGCGCGCGTTGCCCGACGGCGAGATCCTGGCCGGCACGCCCATCCCGGCCGTCGTGCCGCTGCCGACCAAGGCGCAGGCGCCGCTCCCCGGCGCAAACGTCTCCATCGTCAACGGGCAGATCCAGCTCAGCGGCACCGGCAACCCCGGCTATCCCTTCTTCGTCCCCGGCGTGGCCGGACACCGTCCGCCCAAGCCGCCGCTGGACACGGTCTTCGACGGGGGCCTGCCGCGGCACATCATCGTCGGCGGCACGGCCGTCGAGTCGCACACGCGCCTGAATTTCGTCAAGCAGCTGGAGACGGCCGACGCGCGGGCGCTCCCCGAATCGGGCACCTCGGTGGAGGAAGCGGCCATGCGCTTCCACGAGCAGCGCTCGCATCCGAGCTTCACTCCCGAGGGGACGCCGGCCAGCTTCATCACCAACGGCAGGCCGCGGCAGCCGGGAGCGCCGTTCGCCGATCCGTGCGTGACCGACGAAGGGGCGGCGGCGGGGACGCCGCGGCTGTACAAGGCCGCGCACTTCCAGCTCGACGTGAAGTTCAACAAGGCCGGGTGGCACTTCCCGCAGCAGCGCATCAGCGCGCTGTGGCAGGACGTCGCGCCGACGCAGAACGGCTCCCGTCCTCCCGAGCCGCTCTTCTTCCGCGCCAACAGCGGCGACTGCATCACCTTCCATCTCGTCAACCTCGTGCCGTACATCTACGAGCAGGACGACTTCCAGGTGCGCACGCCGACCGACATCACCGGCCAGCACATCCACCTCGTGAAGTTCGACGTGCTCGCCTCCGACGGCGCGGCCAACGGCTTCAATTACGAGGACGGCAGCTTCGCCACGGGCGAGGTGCAGGAGCGCGTGCGCGCCATCAACCGCTTCGGTGGCCTGCTGGAGGCGGGCGTGCGCCGCACGGTCTCGCCGCAGCCGCACCCCTTCTTCCCGGCCTTCGGCGCGCAGACCACCATCTCGCGCTGGTACGCGGACGACGTGCGCAACAACGCCGGCGTCGACCGCACGCTGCGCACCGTCTTCACGCACGATCACTTCGGGCCGTCGACGCACCAGCAGGCCGGCCTCTACGCGGGGCTGGTCATCGAGCCGGCCGGCTCCACGTGGCGCCATCCGGAGACGGGCGTGACCTTCGGCACGCGCACGAGCGACGGCGGCCCGACCAGCTGGCGCGCCGACATCCTCACGCAGAACGCGGCCGAGAGCTACCGCGAGTTCCTCCTCGAATTCGCCGACTTCCAGCTCGCGTACGAGAAGAACTCCACCGTCTGGGTGGACACGGCCAAGGTCATCAACCCGCCGGGACGGATGGAAGACGCGCTGCCGTTCCTGCTGCAGCCGCCCAACCCCTGCCCGGGCGGCGTGGCGCCGCCGTGCCCCGAGGCTCTCTCCGCGGATGACGTCGGGACGATGGTCGTCAACTACCGCAACGAGCCGCTCGCGCTGCGCGTGCGCGACCCGCAGACCAACCAGCAGGCCGCCGGACAGGCGGGCGATCTCGCCTTCGCCTTCAGCTCCGACGTCACCCGCGCCGATCCCGACCTCAACGTCCAGCCGAGCTTCTATCCGCCGCTGACCGGAGGCGTGCAGCCGAAGGACCCGTACACGCCGCTGCTCCGCGCGTACGAGAACGACAAGGTGCAGGTGCGCATCCTGGTCGGCGCGCACGAGGAGGGACACAACTTCGCCATCAACGGCGTGAAGTGGCTGTTCGAGCCGTCGTACAGCGACTCGGGCTTCCGCAACTCGCAGATGATGGGCATCTCCGAGCACTACGAGTTCATCATCCCGCCGCTGGCCAAGAACGGCGTCGGCCCCTTCTCCGACTATCTCTACACGACCGGCCGGGCCACGGACGACCTGTGGAACGGGCTGTGGGGCATCATGCGTGCGTACGGGCAGTCGCAGCCGGACCTGCTCAAGCTGCCCAGCAATCCGAACGGCAACGCGCCGGAGTTCGCGAACATCGGCGACTTCACCGGCGTCTGCCCGAAGAGCGCCCCCACGCGCTCGTTCGCGGTCAGCGCCGTGCGCGCGGCCGACGTGCTCCCCGGCGGGACGCTGGTCTACAACTCCCGCCTCATCCAGGGCGGCACGATCCAGGATCCGACGGCCATCCTCTACGTGCGCAACAGCGACCTCGGCACCGACGGCAAGCTGATCGCCGGCCGGCCGATCGAGCCGCTGGTGCTGCGCGCCGCCGCGGGGGAATGCATCAGCGTCTCGCTGACCAACCGCCTGCCGGCCGGCCCGCAGCTCGACCTCGACGGCTGGAGCTCGCTGCCGATGATCGTGCGCCGCTTCAACAACAATCACATCCGGCCTTCCAGCCACGTCGGCCTGCACCCGCAGCTGGTCTTCTTCGACGTCACGCGCAGCGACGGCCAGAACGTCGGCTTCAATCCCAACCAGACCGCCGCGCCGGGGCAGACGGTGACGTATCAGTGGTATGCGGGGCAGCTCGACCTCAATCAGACCACGCGCATCGCCACGCCGTCGCCGATCGAGCTCGGCGCCATCAACCTCTCGCCCGCCGACCCGATCAAGCACGCCCACAAGGGTGCCATCGGCGCGCTGATCATCGAGCCGCAGGGCTCGACCTGGGTCGAGGACACCACCTCGCGCGCGTCGGCCACGGTCACCGCCGGCACGAACGTCTTCCGCGACTTCGTCCTGCAGTTCCAGACCGACATCAACTTCCGCTTCGGCAGCACCAACAACCCCATCCCCAACGTGGCCGGCATCGCGGACCCGGAGGACTCGGGGCACAAGGCCTTCAACTACCGCACCGAGCCGATGTGGAAGCGCTTCAACTACGCGCCGGAGACGCCGCTCGAGCAGACGCGCAACATCAACTTCTCGACCGCCTTCGCCAACCAGAGAGTGTCGGGCGATCCGCAGACGCCGGTCTTCACGGCGCGCGCGGGGCAGGGGGTGCGCTTCCGCATCCTCAACCCGGGCGGCCACGCGCGCAACAACGTGTTCGTGCTGCACGGGCACATCTGGCGCGAGCTGCCGTACATCAACAACTCCACGCAGATCGGCGCGAACCCGCGCTCGGAGTGGACCGGCACGTTCATGGGCGTCGGCCCCTCCAGCCACTTCGACGCGGTGCTCGAGAACGGCGCGGGCGGCAAGTTCCGCGTCCTCGGCGACTATCTCTTCCGCACACAGGTGTCGACGCAGGTCGACGGCGGTCTCTGGGGGCTCCTGCGTGTCACTCAGTAGATCTCTTCTTGCAATGACTCTGGTTGCGGCGCTCAGCACGAGCGCCGCAACCCAGAAGCTCGACAAGGACGGACTCTCCGTCGAGCTCCTGCAACCCGAGTCCGTCGTCGAAGGGCGGGACGCCACGCTGCGCTTCTCCATCCGCGCCGCGGACGGGACGCCGCTGGCCGGCGTCCGCCCCGCGGCCTGGATCGACGCGAAGGGCGCCGTCTCCTGCCGCGACAAGATCCAGTCGTTCCTCGGCGGCACGCTCCGCGCCCGCCCCTCGGTCGACCTGAACACCTATTACATCCTCACCCTGAACGCCGAGCCGTCCGTGGCCGTGATCGACCCGCTCCTCGGCTTCGGCGGCAGCAAGCTGCTGACCGCCATCACCTTGCAGAGCCCCGGCATCGACTGGGTGATGTCCCCCGACCAGAAACGCCTCTTCGTGGCCATGCCGCTGGTGAACCGCGTGGCCGTGATCGACACGGAGTCATGGCAGGTGGTGAAGAACATCGACGTCGGCATGCGGCCGACCAGGCTGGCGCTAAACGTAGGGCGGGCTTCAGCCCGCCTGGTCGGGCTGAAGCCCGACCTACGTTCGACAACGCTCTGGGTGCTCTCCGATACCTCCGCGGCCGTCATCGATCCTGTTGCGCTGACTGTCGTCGACTCCATCCACATCGGCACCGGCCGGCACGACATCGTCTTCGACGACACCCGCGCCTATATCTCCTCCGCGAAGGGCGACGACAAGCTGCTCGTCGCCGCCGACGCTCTCGCGTACTCGACGCTCAGCAAATCCGTCTACGCCGTGCACACCGGCGGCAGCATCACCATCGCCGGCAAGGACACCCGCATCGAGGCGAAGCCCGGCATCACCTCGCTCACGTTCGCGCCCGGCGGACGCTGGGGCTTCCTCACCAATCCGAAAGAGAACGCCGTGCACGTGCTCGACGCGGCCACGGCGAAGATCGTCGCCACCGCGGAAGGCGTCGGCACGCATCCCGACCAGATCGCCTTCACCGACGACTTTGCGTACGTCCGCGCGGCCGGCTCCGATCAGGTGAAGATGATCCGCCTCTCCTCGCTGGCCACCGATCCGGAAGTGAGCCTGGCCCAGTTCCCGGCCGGCCAGCTTCCGCCCGCCGCCGCGAAGGCGGAGAGCTTCGCCGCCGCCATCGTCCCCGCGCCGGAGCCGAAGGCGGTGCTCGTCGCCAACCCCGCCGACCGCACGGTCTACTACTACATGGAAGGGATGGCCGCGCCGATGGGGAACTTCGCGGCCAGGGGACGCTCGCCGAAGGCGGTGCTCGTCCTCGACCGCTCGCTGAAAGAATCCGAGCCGAGTCTCTTCAGCATCCGCACGCGTGTGCCCACGGCCGGCACGTATGACGTGGCCTTCTTCCTCAACGAGCCGCGCGTCGTACACTGCTTCGAGCTGACCGTGGCCGCGGACCCGAACGCGCCGCGGAAGGCGGTCAAGCGCGCGGTGAAGGTCGAGCCGCTGCTCGAGCCGAAGGCGGTCAAGGCAGGGGAGGAAGTGGAGCTCCGATTCCGCCTCTCCGACCCGAACACGAAGGAGTTGTACCGCGGCGTGCGCGACGTCCGCGCGCTGGCCTTCCTCGCCCCCGGCACGTGGCAGAAGCGCATCGCCGCGCAGCCGGATGAGGAAGGGCTCTACCGCGTGCGCCTGACGGTGCCGGAGAGCGGCATCTACTACGTCTTCCTCGAGTCGCCGTCGCTCGAACTGCCCGTCAACAAGGGACGTCCCATGATCTTCGAGGCCATCAAATGATCCGTGCATTGTTGCTGCTGCTCTTCGCCGTTACCGCCTACGGAGACGATGCCGCACGTAGGTCGGGCTTCAGCCCGACCGGGCGGGCTGAAGCCCGCCCTACATTCGACATCCCCGACGTGGAAGTCACGACCCACGAGGGAAAGAAAGTGCGCTTCTACTCCGACCTGGTGAAGGGGCGCACCGTGGCCGTGAACTTCATCTACACGAACTGCAGCACAATCTGCCCGTCGTCGGGCGCGCTCTTCTCGGCGCTGCAGAAAGAGCACGGCCGCGTGCAGTTCATCTCCATCAGCATCGAGCCGAAAGTCGACACGCCGGCGAAGCTGGCCGAATGGAGCCGGCGCTTCCGCACCACACCGCGGTGGACGCTCGTCACCGGCACCCCCGAGGCCATCGAAACGCTCGTCAAATCCTTCGGCCAGACCACCGCCCGGCCGCAGGACCACACGCCGCTGACCATCGTCGGCTCCGACGTCACGCACACCTGGTCGAAGCTGTACGGCTTCCCCGGCCCGGAGAAGATCGCGAAGCTGGTGAGCGAGGTGTCGCAATGAAGGCGCTCGTCCTGGCGATGCTCCTGGCGGCCACGCTGCGCGAGGCGGGGCTGAAGTACTTCGGCGACGTGCCGCTGCGCGACCAGAACGGCAAGGAGGTCCATCTCTACAGCGACCTGATCGAGGGGAAGATCATCGTCGTCAACTCCTTCTTCGCCACGTGCTCCGGAAGCTGCCCGGTGATGACCGGCACGTTCCGCAAGATCCAGTCGGACCTCGGCGACCGTCTCGGCAAGGACGTGCACCTGATCTCCATCACCGTCGACCCCGCGACCGACACGCCCGCGCAGCTCCGCCGCTTCGCGAAGGAGGCGGGGGCGAAGCCGGGCTGGAGCTTCGTCACCGGCGATCCGAAGAACGTGAGCCTGGCGCTGCAGCGCCTCGGCCTGAGCACGGACGTGAAGGAGAACCACACCGCGGTGGTCATCATCGGCAACGAGCCGAAAGGCGTCTGGAAGAAGGCCTTCGGCCTGGCGCCGCCGGACGAGGTGCGCAAGCTCGTGCAGGAGGTCGTGGCGGCGCCATGACGGGTAAGCAATGACGGCCGCGCTCGTGCTTCTGTTGATGCTCGCGCCCGCGGAGAAACGCGGGCGCGAGCTGTACTTCAATGGCGGCGATGCCACCGCGATCGTGGCCGGCGCGGCGGAGCTCCCCGCGGCGAGCATGCCGTGCGGAAGCTGCCACGGCGCCGACGGGCGCGGCGTGCCGGAGGGGACGGTCGTCCCGGCCGACATCCGCTGGAGCGTGCTCTCCGCGCCCGACGCCGCGCGGATGCGCCCACCCTACGACGACGCGCTGCTCCGCCGCGCGATCGCCGAAGGCCTCGACTCCGGCGGCAAACCGCTCTCGCCGGTCATGCCGCGCTATCGCCTGTCCGCCGAGGCGATGTCCGATCTGATCGCGTATCTGAAGCGCGACCCCACCGACCCGGGACTCACGGAGACGGAGCTCACCATCGCCACCTCGGCCGTGACGCGCGACGTGGTGAGCGCGTTCGTGAAAGACCTCAACGCCGCCGGCGGCGTCTTCGGCCGCACGCTGCGCGTCGCCTCGTCCGGGGAGGAAGTGTTCGCGGTGGTCGGCGCCTCGGGTGCCGCGCTCGATCCGCTCGACCGCGTCCCGGTCGTCTCGCCATTCGTCACCGGCTCGTCTCCCACATCGTTCGCCCTCTACGCCGATCTCCCCACGCAGGCGCTCGCGCTGCTCCAATTCGCCGAGGCGCGGCGCAACGTGGTCGTCGAGCACGACGGCTCTCCCGCCGCCCTGGCCGCCGCCGCGGCGCTCCCCGCGCGCGAAGCCTTTCCCCGCGGCGATGACGACGTCCTGCTCCTCCTCGGCGACGTCGACGTCGGGGCCGTCCTGGCGCGCCTCGACCAGCAGCAGTGGCACCCTCGAATCCTCGCCGCCGGCACGCGCCGCCCCCTCCCGCCCGGCCGCAGGATCGTCCGCGCCGCCCCCACCATCCCCGCCGACATCACCGAGGCCGCGCACGCGGAGCTCACCGCCTTCGCCGCCCGCCACCACCTCCCCCCCAACGCCACGCAACTGGCCACCTTCGCCACGATGAAAGTGTTCGTCGAAGCCCTCAAACGCGCCGGCCGCGACCTCACCCGCGAAAAGCTCATCGCTGCCCTCGAGCAGCTCTACGACTTCCCCACCGGCCTCACCCCACCCCTCACCTTCCACCGCAACCGCCGCATCGGCTCGGCGGGGGCGTGGGTGGTGGAGGTGGATGGGGGGAGGGCGAGGTACGTGAGCGCGCGGTGAAATGCGGGGGATCCGGGAGTGCCGAGGCGGGAAATCGTTCGTGGTCCCGAACATTCGCCGACGGGGCTCGAACCCATACGCACTCACTTACACTGTGGCGTAAGCTAAATGCATGATGGAACGGGTGGATGTGCGGGAGTGGGTGGAGTTCCAATGGCCGTATTTGATGGCGTTCTTGAGTGGTGCCGCTCAAGTGAACGCGCTGGCCGAGGAGACGGGCGCTTTCACGCGTGCGCGCAAGATCGCAAGCCCTGAGGTGGTTCTGCGGCTGATCCTGATGCGGGCTGTGGCCGGGCGTTCCTTGATGGATACGGCCGCCATCGCAGCCGAAGCCGTTCCAGACGTTCGGTTCCCTTGACGTTGGTCAGTTCAATCGAGTCGATGCGGTTCGAGCCCAGATCCATGCCTATGTGCAGGCGTCGGTCTGTTCCGCGCTTACCGGCCCGCGTGATGCTTTCAAGGAGCAGAAGCTAAAGGAGTTCCGCGAGTGGCTCCGCGCCTGCGAAGACGGCGACGCATCCGCGCCATCCCCCGAAACATGGGAGCCCTACGTCACCAAGAAGCAAGCGGGGCTCGAAGGCACCCATACTCCTTTCGGTCTGATCGGAAACGGTCAGTTCGGTAGCAGCGGGGTTGGTCGGCGGCGAATCGTAGGTTCGAGTCCGGCCGCCACAGTCAAATCCCTTTCAGAGACTCATCCGAAACCCTGAAAGGCATGCCCGTTACACCAGGAGGTTGTCGAAGCTGCCGATGCGGGCCACCAAGTCCTGACGGATCGCCTTGAAGATCGGCTTCGTGTCACCCGACATGTAGCGATAGGCGTCGGCGTGGAAGCCGATCACCGGCGCGGTGCCGGTTGCGTTGCTCGCGCCCTGCCAACCCTCGCCCGCGTGGCGCGCGACGAGCCAGCGGATCAGAATCGAGGCCTCCTTCTGGTGGATGTAGTTCATGCCGGCAGCGCCGCCGGCGATGGCGTTGCCGCCGGTGCCGCCGCCGGTCGGGCTGGCCGGCATCTTGCCGCCGACGCGATGCAGCCCGCCGATGGTGTCGATCGCGCCGATGACCGCTCCGACTCCGGTCGGACCGATCTGTGGTTTCGACACTTGTCTGCGGGCCAGTACGCCGGGATTCGGCGCGCCCGAGTCGAGGTCGAGCGCCTCGGGATGCCAGAGGATCTTTTCCCACGTGTAGACCTTGCGGCCTTCGTGTCCATACGTGACGGACGACTCGGCGAAGTCGAGCAGCATGAGGTTGATCGCCCACGCCTTCTCGTTCCGCCGCGTCTCGGCGATGAACATCGCGCCCATCAGCACCGGCAGCATCGCGCCGTGCGTCTTGTCGGCCGTGCCGTTGTTCTGAAACAGCGCACGCATCGACCGTGCGAAGGATGCGCTCCGCTTCGGGTTGCTGATGTTCTCCTTGTTGAGCTGCCGCGCGATCTCTCGGTAGGTCGGCGCGACGCCGTCGTTCCACGCGTCCTTCACCTTGACGGTCGTCGCCGTCGCGGAGCCGACGTCCGACACGTACAGCATGGCGTCGATGTAGAGCATGCGGCCGGCGAAGGTCATGTAGTACGTGCCGCCTCCGTTCTGCTGCGTACGCGCCGTGCCGAGCCAGCCCGACGGATCGTCATCGTCGAGGTTCATGGCATTCTCGCGGTCCTGGCCGGTCTCCGTCGGCGCGGTGTGCGAGGCCTGCGCGGACTCGTGCTGGAGCAGGTACAGGAGCTCGCGGCCTTCGATGAACATCGCGGGCTTCTTGATCAAGAGATGGGTGAGCACGGTCCTAATAGTAACGGATGTGCGGCGCGCCATACTTCGGCCGCGCATGGCCGCCGCCGCAACTTTTCGACCTCGCCGGCCGCTTCACGTGCCTTCGCCAGCATCGCCGGCGCGCGCTCACGCGCCGTTGAGTGAGCATCGCCCGACCGTACGCTCCGGCTGCATTCCCTCGCTTCGCGCTTTCAAGCGCGTTGCGCACGCTTGACGTGCCGTGAAACGTCGGCTCTGTTCGCGTGCATTCGCGTTTTGCCCTGATATTTCATTGCTCCTCGCGGCCTCAAAAAAACCGACCTTGTGAAGAACCTTGTGAATCCCATCTTCTTTATTGCGCTCGCAGGCAACGAACAGCCGCCAAGTGGGGCTGGTGAGTACTTTAGACCTCGGCGCCGGCGGCGCGGAGGCCGTCCTTGACGACGTCAGTCATGCCCGCGGAGACCGCGCCCGCATTCGCATTCGCGCCGATGGCGATCCGCACGTCAACGACCGCGCCGACCTGGGTCTCGTTGATGGGGCCATGAGATGCTTCGTGCCCGCCGGATCATTCTCATGCGCTGCCGTCCAGGAGAGCGGCGACTCGCCGTCGCCTCACTCTACCGCGAGCTGTGATCCATGGCCCCGGTCATCGATCGTGCCGCGCTCACCGGCTCGTTTGCCCACGCCGCCGCAACGTTGATGGAGATCTTCGTCAACGTTGTCGAGCCCATCGTCAGTCTTGCGGTCCGCATCGTTGCGATCGATGGGACCCGTCATCGATCGTGTAGTGAACCGCGCGACGGTCGATGGGGAGCGTCATCGCGCGCGTCCAGCCGCACCCTGCGCTCGATGGAGGGTGCCATCGATTCTGGAAAGCGCGACTGTAACGGTACGGCCGCGGGAGCTGCGATCGATGAGACCGTTCATCGATC